>Ga0209578_10000076_pt1 | contig 236422 bp, 181 predicted proteins | sample tdAd472_FD_187127 | JGI IMG/M metagenome (GOLD analysis project Ga0209578, IMG submission 187127) | Marine sediment microbial communities from the Atlantic coast under amendment with organic carbon and nitrate - tdAd47.2 (SPAdes)... | ecosystem: Environmental > Aquatic > Marine > Coastal >... | reverse complement strand
AAGCGTTCAATTGCGGCCTCATGGGGCTCGACATCACGGCGGCTGCCGATGATGACGTCAGCGACGGGTGAGCGCCATGACGCAACCGCCACGCACCCACGAAACCCAGCTCGCCGTCATCGGTACCGGTTTGGCCGGATTCGCTGCCGCCATCCGCGCCCGCAGCCGCGGCTTGGACACCGTGCAGATCGGCAATACCGGGGCGCTGGCGTACACCACGGGTTATTTCGACCTCCTGGGCGCCGAGACCGGGCGGTTGATCGATGACCCGTGGGCTGGGCTTGCGGAACTTCGCCGGCAAGGTTCCGATCACCCGCTCGCCCGAATTTCGGATGCCGATATCGGAGCCGCATTCCACGAGGTGCTCGGGGTGCTATCCGAGGCCGGTTTGGCCTATACCGATCCGGGCCAGCGAAACCTGATGGCCTTGCTCCCCGGCGGAACCCGGAAGCCGACCCTTTGCGTTCCCCGGACAATGCTGGATGGCATCGAAGCGGTGTCGGACGGGCGGCGTGGACTGATCGTCGATTTCATCGGCCTGCAAGGGTTCAGCGCACGCGAGTTCACGGTCAATGCGACCGGCTTTTGGCCTGGCCTGCGTGGCGAGACCGCCGCTTTTCCGGATATGGACAGCGGCGCCCAGGTTTATGTCGAGGTCATGGCCCGGGCCATGGAAGTTCCGGAAACGCGTGGGCGATTAGCCACGGAAATCAAAGCCATGTTGGGCGATGCCGAGTGTGTCGGCCTGCCGGCGATCCTGGGTGTTCACGGCAGTCTCGGCATCCAGCGGGACATGCAGCAATTGATCGGTGTACCGGTGTTCGAAATTCCAACGATGCCGCCTGCCGTCCCGGGAATCCGCTTGCGCGAAACGCTGGAAAACTCACTGCCGGGCGAAGGCATGAAATTGGTCTCGCAACACAAGGCGACTCGATTGGAAGGTCGGCCGGACGGCTTATCGATCTTTTTCCAAGACAATTTCGGCGAAGTGGAAATCCGTGCCGAGGCGGCGATCTTGGCGACAGGACGGTTCCTGTCCGGTGGTCTTGACGCCAACCGCGATGAAATCAGGGAGACACTTGTTGGTATTCCGGTGCAGCAACCCGAAGCCCGCGGCGAATGGTTCCGGCCGGACTACCTGGACAATGCCGGCCATCCGATCAACCGCGCCGGGATCATCGTCGACGAAGCCATGCGCCCGCTGGGGCCTGATGGGAAACCCGTCAATGAGCGAATGTTCGCCGCGGGGATCATCCTGGCCGGTCACGATTGGGTACGCCAGCGTTGTGGCGCCGGTGTCGCTTTCGCCAGCGCCTTGAAAGCCGTCGAGGCCGCGTCGCAATTGTGCGTCTCCCCTTGGCATGTGCGTTGATCTGATATCGTCCGGTTTGGGTCATCAGCACGCTTTCGAAGCGGTGCCAAACACGGCCGCTACCGGGCAGGTCAGGTTCATGATCGTTTTCCGAGGCCAGGAAAATCAATTTCACGCCATCCTTAGCTGTGAAATTGACAAGCTAAGCTGTGAATTGACATCCTTAGTTGGAAATCACATCAACTCAGGGATTTCGGGAACCGTCCGGGCGGTGGCTGGGGCGGGAGGATTCGAACCTCCGAGTGCCGATACCAAAAACCGGTGCCTTAACCACTTGGCCACGCCCCATTCGCCGAAAAACGCCATCAGCGCGCGCAACATAAGTGGATTTCACGGCCATCGCAAGACTGGCCTTGCTGGCTCGGGCCGGCCCGCTCAGCCCAGCATCGCCGGGGTGATCCACCAGCCGGGATGGGCGCCGGAGAGCCCCTTGGCGGCGGCTTCGGCGGTCGCGCGGTCAGCAAACAGGCCGAAGCAGGTGGCGCCGCTGCCGGACATCCGCGCAAGCCGGCAATCGCGCATCGCACGCAGCGCTTCCAGCACCTCACCGACGACCGGGGCCAGTTCCAACGCCGGCGCTTCCAGGTCGTTCCGCCGCGCCTCCAGATAGGCCATCACGGCCTCGGCGTCGGCCGGCGGCGCTTCCGCCGACGGGGCCGAAAACACAGCCTCGCGGGCCTTGAAGACGGCCGGCGTCGGGACCTCCACGCCGGGATTGACCAGCACGGCCGCAAGCGGCGACGGCAAATCGACGAACTCGAGCCGCTCGCCGATGCCGGACATCACCGCCGCGCGACCGGCCAGGCAGACCGGCACGTCGGCGCCGAGATCGAGGGCAAGACCGCTCAGGTCGTACGCTCCGGGATGAATGCCCCAAAGCCGCACCAGCGCCTTCACGGCGGCGGCGGCATCGGCCGAACCGCCGCCGATGCCGGACGCCACCGGCAGCACCTTTTCCAGCGTCAGTGCCGCGCCGCCCTGATCCCCGGTGCACGCGCGCAGCGATTCCGCCGCGCGCAACACTAGGTTGTCGCCGCCGGCGCTCAGGCCCGCGCCGTGCGGGCCCGTCACCCGGAGGCTCAGTTCCGGTGCCGGCGCGGCGGTGACGCGATCGCCAATGTCGGCGAACACCACCAGGCTTTCCAATTCATGATAACCATCGGCACGGCGGCCGGTAACATGCAGGTAGAGATTGACCTTGGCCGGCGCGAAGACGGCAACCGGGGCATCTTCCATGGCCGGAACTCAGATCTTTTTCAGCGCCGGCGAGGCCTTGCCGTTCTCCGGGGCCGGTTCCTCGGTCGTCGTCGGCGTGACCGTTTTCGGCGGACCCAGACCCTTCTCCAGCTTCACCCGGGTTTCGACGGCATCGGCATCTTCCGGCTTCAGCGACAGCGAGCGCTGCCACTGGAAATGCGCCTCCAGCTTACGCCCGACCCGCCAATAGGCGTCACCCAGGTGGTCGTTGATGACCGGGTCCTCGGGCTGGATCTGGACGGCGCGCTCCAGTTCCTTGACCGCCTCCTTGTACTTGCCGAGCCGATAGTAGCCCCATCCCAGGCTGTCGATGATGTAGCCGTCATTGGGGCGCAGTTCGACGGCGCGGCGGATCATTTGCTGCGCCTTTTCCAGGTGCAGGCCGCGGTCGATCCAGGAGTAGCCCAGGTAGTTGAGCACGAAGGGCTGTTCGGGTTCGAATTCAAGCGCCTTCTGGAAGTCCGTCTCGGCCTCGGGCCAGCGCTTGGCACGTTCCAGCGCAATGCCGCGCGCATAGAGCATGCGCCAGTGGCGTTTTTCCAGGATGCCGACCCGGCTGATGGCGTCGGTATAGGCCTGGATGGCGTCCTCCCAACGCTCATGCTGGCGCAGCAGGTTGCCGAGCAGGGTCATGGGCTGCGGATCGTGGCTGCGGCGTTCCGCCACCTCGCGGTACAGTTCGATGGCCTCGTCGGTCTGGCCCAGCGAATCCAGGTTCTGGGCGCGGCTCATGTCGGCCGACACCCGATAGGCCGAGGCCTTGTCGACGGCGGCATAGATGGCGTTGGAATCGGCGAAACGCTCGTCGTCCTCGAGGATATCGGCGACCAGGATCTGGGCGATGGGAAAATCCGGACGCAGGTGCAGCGCCAGGCGCGCCAGCACCAGGGCCGTCTCGCGGGCGCGCTGGCGGCGCAACGAATTGGCGATGGAGAACAGCGCCTCGGCGGCACCGTCGCTGGCGTTGCGCAACAGCTTGCCGGGCTTCTTGCCGCTCTTCAGCCGCGCATCGGCCATATCCAGCAGCGAGGTCCCGGGCAGATCGGCGCGGAACTTGTCGTAGACGGCGCGCGCCTTGTCCGTCTCGCCGGCGCGCTCGTAAAAGCGCCCCAGGTGCTGGACGATCCGGAAGCTGCCGATCAGTTCTTTCTCCGTCAGGTTCTGATAGGCGCCGGCGGCGCGCGCATCGTCGAGAAAATCGAGCATCAGGGCACGATGCACATCGTGCAGTCCCTGCGTGCTTTCACTGCCGTCGAGCTTGCTCAGCGCCTTTAGCGCCGCGTCCGCCTTGCCGCTGCCGGCCAGGCTCCAACCCTCGAGCAAGGGGCCGGTGAAACTGTTGAGCCCCCGCTCGGAGGCGTCGGCGAAACGCTTGGTGACGCCCGCGTGGTCGCCCTTGGCGAGCGCTGCCACAGCGAGCGTGAGGTTGGCGATCGGCGACTTCGGGTTTTCGTCCAGGAGTTCCCGCGCCAGCGTCAACGATTCGGCGATGCGACCCTCGATCACCAGCAGGATGAAGGTGCGCCGCTTAAGATCGGGCGCGTCCGGCATAGCCCCGAGCGCCGCATTGAGGAACACCAGCGCAGACTGAATGTCGTGGCTGGATTGCGCGTGGCGTCCGGCCAAGTAGTTGCCGATGGCCGATGACCCGGCTACGGCGCTGGCGCCGCCGGCGTCCTTGGCAGCCGCTGGACCGCTGTTTCCCAGAACCACCCCAAGCGCGAGAACGAGCGCCGTGGAGGTGCGGCGAAGCGGCGACATCATGGTGTTGAGTTGCAAGCTATGTTTCATGGCAGCCGCCAGTCTAGCCGAGCCCGACCGCCGGTTCTAACGGTTCTTTGCCGGCCGCGAAAATTGTCATCGCCGTTCACAGCCATGGCATATTCGGTAATGTTCACATCATAAAAGTCTGCTAGATTGCCGGCCGTTTCCACGTCGGCAAACGCGACCACGCTTCCGGCGGGACGAAAACCCGGACAATCATACGCCCGAAACAAAAAGAAACCGTGACGATGAAACTGCAAGCACTGACTGAAACCCTGGCGAACGAATCCAATGTGCCGCGGGAAACGGCGGCGGAAGTCGTCGGTGTCGTTTCCAAGGCCCTTGCCGAGGCCGCGCGCGACGGCAACTGCGGCCTGACCGCCGAGCACGGCACCATCGACGTGATGATGGACAAGCAGGCCTTGCTGAAAGCCGTTTCCGCCGAGGCGCATATCCCGACGGCCCAGGCCAGCGAAGTCCTGGACACGCTGGTCAGGATCGCCGCCGTCGTTTAACCGGAGCCGGCCGAAACCCGCTCCTCGACGATCCGCTTGATGTTGGCGAGCCCGAGCGCCGCCTCCTCGTCCATGCGCGCGGCCATTTCCGCCGTTGCCGGTTTCGGCCGCGCCGGGTTGGTCACGGTGCGCACGTAGCGCGTGCCTCCCGCCACCGCCTCGAAATCGTAACGAACGACGATCGGACCGAGAAACTCGGTGCCGGTCTCACCGATCCACAGGCGCGGCCGGTCACTCTCGGTGATGATCCAGTTCAGCACCGCCTCGCCCTTGCGGGTGTGCCAGCGTTCGAGGAACCGCTCACCTGCCACGAGCGGCCGGTCGGGACTGTCGATATGGTGCGACGCTGCCAGCCACTCGGGCCAGGAGTGAGGATTGGTGACGTAGTCGTAGACGGCCTCCGCCGGCGCCTCGATGACCACGTCCCAGACGTGCTCGAAGGTACAGGTGTCCGCCATCGACCGGCCTACATGTTCGGATAGTTGGGGCCGCCGCCGCCTTCCGGCACAACCCAGTTGATGTTCTGGGTCGGATCCTTGATGTCGCAGGTCTTGCAGTGAACGCAGTTCTGGGCGTTGATCTGCAGCCGCTTGGCGCCGCCGCCCTGCTCCTCGTCGTCCACGTATTCATAGACACCGGCCGGGCAGAAGCGGTTTTCCGGTCCGTCGTAGACACCCAGGTTGGTGTTCACCGGCACGCTCGCGTCCTTGAGCTGCAGGTGAATGGGCTGGTCTTCCTCGTGGTTGGTGGCCGAGAACGAGACGTTGGTCAGCTTGTCGAAGGTGATCACGCCGTCGGGCTTGGGGTAGTCGATCTTGGGCATCTCGGCGGCCGGGCGCAGTTGCTTGTGATCCTCGTGGTGGCCGAGCGTCCAGGGCAGCAGGAACCCGAGGCCAAGATTGTTGAGCCACATGTCGAGGCCGGCATAGAGCGTGCCCAGCTTGACGCCGAACTTGGTCAGCGCCGGGCGGGCGTTGCGCACCCGGTGCAGGTCCTTGTGAACCCAGGACGCGCGGAACGCCGGTTCGTAGCCGGTGAGCTCGTCGTGGGCACGGCCCTCGCCGAGCGCGGCGAACGCCTGTTCGGCGGCCAGCATGCCGGTTTTCATGGCATTGTGAGTGCCTTTGATGCGCGGCACGTTGACGAATCCGGCGGAGCAGCCGATCAGGCAGGCGCCCGGAACGGTCAGCTTCGGCACCGACTGCAGGCCGCCCTCGTTGATGGCGCGCGCGCCGTAGGCGACGCGGCGGCCACCTTCCAGCATGGGGCGAATTGCCGGATGGGTCTTGAAGCGCTGCATCTCGTCGTAGGGGGAGAGGTACGGATTCTCGTAGTCCAGCGTGGTGACGAATCCGATGGCGATCTGGTTGTTCTCTTGATGATAGATGAAGCCGCCACCGACCACGTCGCCAAGCGGCCAGCCCTGGGTGTGGATGACGGTGCCCTCCTGGTGCTTTTCCGGGTCCACGTCCCACAGTTCCTTGATGCCGATGCCGTAGGTCTGCGGCTGGCGGCCTTCGCGCAGGCCGAACCGATCGATCAGCGACTTCGACAGGCTGCCGCGCACGCCCTCGGCAAAGAAGGTATACTTGGCGTGCAACTCGACGCCTGGCTCGAAATTGGGTCCGGGCTCGCCGTCGCGGCCGCGGCCCATGTCGCCGGTGGCAATGCCCTTGACCGAACCGTCCTCGTTGAACAGCACTTCGGCGGCGGCGAAGCCGGGATAGACCTCGACGCCGAGCGCCTCCGCCTGCTCGCCCAGCCAGCGGGTGAAGTTTCCGAGCGACAGCGTGTAGCAGCCGTCATTGCTGAGCATCGGCGGCATGGCGAAATGCGGCATCTCGCGCTTGCCGGTTTCCGTCAGCACCCAATGCTGGTTGCTGGTCACCGGCACGCCGATGGGGGCACCCTGGTCTTTCCATTCGGGGATCAATTCGTTCAAGGCAATCGGGTCGATGACTGCGCCGGACAGGATATGGGCACCGATCTCGGAGCCTTTCTCGACCACGCAGACGCCGATTTCACGCTCGTTCGCGGCGGCAAGCTGCATGAGGCGGATCGCGGCGCTGAGCCCGGACGGCCCGCCGCCGACGATCACCACGTCGAATTCCATCGATTCCCGTTCGACCGCCTGATCCGTCATCGTTTTCGATCCCCTTGTTGCCCTTCCGATTGCGACCGCGTTTTGTATCATAGGCCATCCGGCGGTTCATGTGGAAATCTTGCCGCCCTTCGGGCTGGACCGGTGGGCCGGCGGATTGCTACCCTGGCCACATGAATGCACCCGTTCCGATCCCCACGGCACAGGCCCGCGCCATCCTGGCATGGCATCAACTCGTGGGGGTCGATGAGACCATCGCCACCGACGCCGTCGACCGCTTCGCGGTGGAGACAGCGCCCGCCATGCCGGAACCCGCACCGGTCCCGGACGCGGCAGTCGATCCGGCGCCCCGGTCCCAACCGCAACCGCCGCCTCGGTTGCCGGCCACCCCGGCGCCGATGCCGCCCAGCAACGACCAGTCGGTCAAGACCGCCGTCGAACTGGCCGCCGCCGCGAACAGCATCGACGACCTGCGCACCGCGCTCGAGACCTTCGACGGCTGCGGACTCAAGAAAACCGCCACCAATCTTGTGTTCGTCGACGGCAACCCGGATGCGCGGCTTCTGTTCATCGGCGAGGGCCCGGGTGCCGAGGAAGACCGCCAGGGCCTTCCCTTCGTCGGCCCGAGCGGCCGACTGCTGGACAAGATGCTGGCTTCCATCGGATTACAGCGCCCAGACGTGCTGATCTCCAACACCGTGTTCTGGCGCCCGCCCGGCAACCGCACGCCGACCCCGCAGGAGACCGCCACCTGCATGCCCTTCGTCGAGCGGTTGATCGAACTGGTCGATCCCGACGTGCTCGTGCCCTTGGGCGGCCCGGCGGCTAAGTCGCTCCTGGGCGAGACCCAGGGCATCGGCCGGCTCAGGGGAAAATGGTTCAGCTTCGAGACGCCGCGCATGTCGCACCCGATTCCGGCGACGCCGATGTTCCACCCGGCCTACCTGCTGCGCACACCGATCCAGAAGCGCGCCGCCTGGAACGACCTCAGGCTGATCCGCAAGAAGTTGGACGAAACCGGGCATTGATCGACATCTAGTGGTGAAATTTTCACCAAATTCACGAAATATGGTATAAGTGTCGCTGAATTGGTCAGATATATTGCCCGAGTCGGGGCGATCCATTATACAGAACCATAGCTTTTGAGGGGTGTGATTCGTTTGTTTCTTTGCCTGGTCTCCCATGGGCGGAATCTGGCCGCCGTCGCTTTGCTTGCCGCCGGCATGGCTTTCTCCGGCGCCAGCGTCCATGCGGCATCGCCCGATGTCCTGAGCGAGGCCGACGCCGAGCTCTATCGCGAGATTTTCCGCATTCAGGACGACGGTGAGTGGAAGCGCGCCGACAAGCTCATCGAGCGGCTCTCCGATCCGCTGTTGCTCGGGCACGTCAAGGCGCAGCGCTTCCTGCACCCGACCAAATACCGCTCGCGCTACAAGGAACTGCGTGACTGGCTGGCCGCCTATGCCGACCATCCGCAGGCCGGCCGGCTCTACAAGCTGGCGCTTAGGCGCAAGCCCGCCAACTGGCGCATGCCGCAGGCGCCGCTGCGCGTCAAGGCGCCGGCGGAGAGCCGTTCCAAGACCACCTCCACGCGCCGGATCCCATCCAAGAGCCTGACCCGCACCGACCGCTCCAAGGCGCGGCATCTGCAGGCCCATGTGCGCCGGGCCCTGCGCCGCGGACACACCCTCAGCGCCAAGCGCGCGCTGCAAACCAAGGACGCCATGCGGCTATTGAGCCCCGCCGAGTTCGACAAACTCGCGGCACGCCTCGGATTCGCCTATTTCACCGATGGCCACGACAAGTGGGCGCTCGACTGGGCCGGCAAGGCCGCCGACCGCTCCGGCCGCCTGATCCCCGAGGCGCATTGGACCGCCGGGCTGGCGTCGTGGCGGCTCGGGCGCAAGGACGTGGCGGCGCACCACTTCGAGGAGGCCGCCCGCCATTCCACCGGCGCGGACTGGTTTCATGCCGGCGCCGCCTTTTGGGCGGCACGGGCGCATCTGGTCAACCGCCGCCCCGATCAGGTCAATCCTTGGCTCGAGCGCGCCGCCGCCTATCCCCGTACCTTCTATGGGCTTCTGGCCGGACGCATTCTCGGCAAGTCCATGGCCTTCCAATGGACGCCGCCGCCGCTGCAGGGCGGCACCCAGGACGCGCTTTTGTCGCGGCCGCGGGGTAAGCGCGCCATGGCGCTGTTGCAGGTGGGCGAAATCAATTCCGCCGAACGCGAGATGAAGGAACTCGCCCGTGGTGCCGACGAACACCTTGCCAATGGCATCCTGGCCTTGGCCGCGCAGGGCAACATGGCAAGCCTGGCGGTGCGCCTGGACGCCAAGCTCTATCCGAGCGGCGGTGGTTACGACGGTGCCGCCTATCCGATCCCGGCCTATGTGCCGGCCGAGGGATTTCGCGTCGACCGTGCCCTGATCTATGCCCTGATCCGCCAGGAATCACGCTTCAACCCCAAGGCCAAGAGTTGGGCCGGGGCGCGCGGGCTGATGCAGTTGATGCCCGGCACGGCGCGCTTCGTCGCGCGCTCCAAGGGCATCAAGTACCGTTCGCGCTCCAAGCTCTATCAGCCCGACATCAACCTGACGCTGGGGCAGCGCTACATCGAAATGCTGCTCACCGACGGCAAGATCCAGGGCGACCTTTTCCTGATGGCGGCGGCCTGGAACGGCGGTCCGGGAAACCTGAACAAATGGCGCAAGCGCACCGACGACCTGGATGACCCGCTGTTCCTGATCGAAAGCCTGCCGAGCCGCGAAACCCGGCAGTTTATCGAGCGCGTGCTTGCCAATCTCTGGATTTATCGCGACCGCCTGGGCCAGGAGACGCCGTCCCTCGACGCCATTGCGGCGGGCCAGCGCCCGGTGTATACCGCGCTTGGTCCCGATTCCGAGGAGGTCGCGCAATCCCATGGGTCACGCCAGTAAAACCGAGTTCCTGCCCGTCAACATCGCCATCCTGACGGTTTCCGACAGCCGCACGCCGGAAGACGACCGGTCCGGCGACACCCTGGTCGAACGCCTTGAGGCCGCCGGCCACAAGCTCGCCGCCCGCACCATCGTCAAGGACGAGGTGGCGGCGATTTCGGAACAGCTGAAAACCTGGATCGCCGATACGAACGTCGACGTGGTCATCGCCACCGGCGGCACCGGGGTCACCGGCCGCGACGTCACGCCGGAAGCCTTCGCCGCCGTTTGGGAAAAGGAAATCCCGGGCTTCGGCGAACTGTTCCGCTGGGTCAGCTATCAGAAGATCAAGACCTCCACCATCCAGTCGCGCGCCTGCGCCGGGGTGGCCGGTGGCACCTACCTGTTCGCACTGCCCGGTTCGCCGGGTGCGTGCAAGGACGGCTGGGACGAGATCCTCAAAGATCAACTCGACATCCGCCACAAGCCCTGCAACTTCGTTGAAATGATGCCGCGCCTGCAGGAGCACCTTGGCTGACGCCACGCCCGAGAAACCGCATCTCCTTTTGCTGCCGGGGATGATGTGCGATCACCGGCTTTGGGACCTGATGGTGCCGAAGCTGCGCCGGCACGTGGAACCGGTCTTCGGCGATCTGTCCAAGGGTGCGACGATCCCCGAAATGGCGGCGCAGGTGCTCGCCGATGCGCCGGCCCGCTTTCATCTCTGCGGCTTTTCCATGGGCGGCTTCGCGGCGCGCGAGATCGCGCTCACCCAACCCGAGCGCGTCCGCTCGCTGGTCTTGATCAACACCTCGGCGCGGGGCACGACGGCGTCGGATATCAGCCGCCGTCAGGACATGATCCGGATGCTGGCGGACCGGCCCTACAACGGTGTCACCAAAAGCAACCTGACACGCTCGGTGCATGAAACTCGCGCCGACGACACGGCGCTGCTGAACCGTATCCAGGAGATGGCGCTCGGTCTCGGCAAGGATGTGTTCCTGCGGCAATTGGCCCTGGTCCGCGATGACGGCCACCTTGAACTGGCCGACATCGCCTGCCCGGCTCTCGTTCTGTTCGCCCGCCACGACCGGCTGCGCAGCCTCGATGAATCGCGCGCGCTGGCGGATGGTATCCCCGGCGCGCGGTTCCGCATCATCGAGGACGGCGGCCACATGACGCCGCTTGAGCATCCGGATATCCTGGGCGACATCCTGACCGAATGGATCGACGAATGCCAAGCCACCGCATCGAGACCGTAATCTTCGACGTCGATGACGTGCTCTGCGATTACGATCGCGACGCGCGCATCGCCCGCATGGCCGCGGCGACGGGACTGGAACCGGCCGCCATCGTTGCCGCCATCTGGGATTCGGGCTTCGACGAACGCGCCGATGCCGGCGAATTCGACGCCGAGAGCTATCTGGCGGAGACCAACCGGCGGCTCGGCCGCACCATCACCGCCGCCGAATGGGCCGCTGCGCGCCGGGCCGGCATGACGCCGCGTCCGGCGGTCCTGGAGATGGCGGGGCGCGCCGGCAAAAAGGCCACGCTGGCGGCGCTCACCAACAATGGCCCCTTAATGCGAGAGCGGATGTCCGACATCTTCCCCGAAGCGGCGGCGCTATTCGGCGAACGGCTGTTTTTTTCCTGGGAACTCGGTCTCGCCAAGCCAGACCCGCGCGCCTTTCTGGCGGTGCTGGAGCGCGTCGGCGGCAAACCCGAAAGCGCGCTCTTCATCGACGATGACGCGGGGTATCTCATGGGCGCGGCCGAGGCCGGTCTTTTCACCCATCAATACACGGGCGAAGACGCGCTGGCGCGCCAACTCGCCGATTTCGGCCTGCTTTAAGCGCCGTATTTGGCCTTGGCTTCGCGGCGGCGTGCGTGCAGCACCGGTTCGGTGTAACCGTTCGGCTGTTCGCGGCCCTTGAACACCAGGTCGCAGGCGGCATGGAAGGCGACGCTGTCGTCGAAGTTCGGCGCCATGTTGCGGTAGCCCGGATCGCCGGCATTCTGACGGTCGACCACTTCGGCCATGCGCTTCATGGTGGCCATCACCTGATCTTCGGTGCAGACCCCGTGCAACAGCCAATTGGCGATGTGCTGGCTGGAGATACGCAGCGTCGCGCGGTCTTCCATCAGGCCGATGTCGTTGATGTCCGGCACCTTTGAGCAGCCGATGCCGCTGTCGATCCAGCGCACCACGTAACCCAGGATGCCCTGCGCGTTGTTGTCCAATTCCTGCTGGATCTCGTCCTCCGACCAATTCGGACGGTCGGCCATGGGAATGGTCAGGATCGCATCCAGGCTGGCGCGGTCGCGGGTCTTGATGGCGTCCTGGCGGGCCAGCACATCGACGCGGTGATAGTGGGTGGCGTGCAGGGTGGCGGCCGTCGGCGACGGCACCCAGGCGGTATTGGCGCCGGCCTCGGGATGCGCGATCTTGGCTTCCAGCATCGCCGCCATCATGTCCGGCATGGCCCACATGCCCTTGCCGATCTGGGCGCGGCCCTCGAGCCCGCAATGCAGGCCGATGTCGACGTTCCAGTCCTCATAGGCGAGAATCCAGGGCGTCGACTTGACGTCGTTCTTGCGCACCACGGGACCCGCCTCCATTGCGGTGTGGATCTCGTCGCCGGTACGGTCGAGGAAGCCGGTGTTGATGAAGACCACGCGGCCCTTGGCGGCGCGGATGCACTCCTTGAGGTTCACGGTGGTGCGCCGTTCCTCATCCATGATGCCCATCTTGATGGTGTTGCTTTGGAGACCCAGCGCCGCCTCGACGCGCCCGAACAGTTCGTTCGCGAAGGCGACTTCTTCCGGCCCATGCATCTTCGGTTTGACGATGTAGACCGAGCCGGCGCGGCTATTGGAAACGGAACCCAGCTTCTTCAGGTCGTGCATGGCGATCAGGTTGGAGATCATGGCGTCCATGATTTCTTCCGGCACTTCGGCGCCATCCTTGTCCAAAATGGCGTTGGTGGTGATCACCGCGCCGACGTTGCGCACCAGCATCAGGCTGCGGCCGTGCAGCGTCAGTTGGCCGCCGAAGGGCGCGGTGTAGACCCGGTCGGGGTTGAGCGTGCGCTCGACCGTCTTGCCGCCTTTTTCGAAGGTGTCCTTGAGGCCGCCGTTCATCAGGCCGAGCCAGTTTCGATAGGCCAGCACCTTGTCGGCGGCATCGACGCAGGCGACCGAGTCTTCCAAATCGATGATCGTCGTCACCGCCGATTCCAGCACGATGTCGGCGATGCCGGCGCCGTCACCGGCGCCGATCGGATGGTTGCGGTCGATGCGGATATCGATGTGGAGGCCATGGTTGATGAGCAAAACCGACGACGGTGAAGCGGCATCACCCTGGAAGCCGACGAACTGCGCGTCATCGGCAAGCTTGGCGACGCTGCCGTTGGCGAGCGTTACCGCCAGGTGACCGTCGTTGACCGCATAGGCGGTGGCGTCGGCGTGCGACCCCTGGGCCAGCGGCGCGGCGTCGTCCAGCAATTTGCGGCCCCAGGCGATGACCTTCTCGCCGCGTTTCGGGTTGTAGCCGCCGGCCCGCTCGGCGCCGCCTTCTTCGGAAACGGCGTCGGTGCCGTAAAGCGCATCGTAGAGGCTGCCCCAGCGGGCATTGGCGGCGTTCAACGCATAGCGGGCGATGGTCACGGGAACCACCAATTGCGGTCCCGGAATATGGGCGATTTCCTCGTCCACGAATTCGGTCTCGACGGAAAAGTCCGGGCCTTCGGGAACCAGGTAACCGATCTCCTTCAAGAACGCCTTGTCGGCTTCGAGGTCCGGGTCTTGGCCCTTGCGGTCCTTGTACCACTGGTCGATCTGCGCCTGGATCGCGTCGCGCTTGGCCAGCAGCGCGCGGTTCTTTGGCGCCAAGTCATGAACCACGGCATCCATCGCCGACCAGAAGGCGTCCGGGGAGATCCCGGTACCGTTCAGGGCCTCGTTATTGACGAATTCGAGCAGCTCGCTGGCAACCTGAAGATTGCCCCTTTGAACCATGTCGGACATCGGTTTCACACTCTCCGCTGGTGGAATCTACGCTTCGGGCGGGAAAGTGATGGAAGGCGCCGGTTTCTTCAAGGAAATTCAGTTTTGCCTGGGGCGCAACGGCGAAATCAGCTCAAAAACCCGCCGGAATCGTCGAAAAATGGGTTCGGCCCATCGAAATCACCGATATACGAGAGATGCGCCACCAGCCGGCCCTCGCCCGTCAGGTGAACCAATCGGCAGGCCGGCGGCTCAAGGTGGTAGGCCGGCTCGCCGGCGGGATCGAGATCGAGGCTGACTGCATGCGCCGGGCTCGGCCCGATCGCGGCGACCTTGCCGTGCCAGGCGACGGAGATGTCTCGGTGCACGTGCCCGCAAAGCAGCAACTGCACCTGGCTGTGGCTCTCCAGCAGTTCACCCAGTTCGACGCCTCCGGCGCAGTTCTGCACGTCCATATGGCGGATGCCGGTATGGAACGGCGGATGATGCATGAAAATCAAGGTCGGACGGTCGCGGTCGCGCTCCAGCATGTCCGAGAGCCACTGCCGCCGTGCCTCGCAGATGGCGCCGCCGGGCTCGCCGGGCATGGTGGTGTCGAGGCCGATCAACCGAACCGGAAAATCCTCGACGGCATAGCAAAGGAACCCCGACGCGGGCAGATAGGCATGATCGTCGAAAACCTCGCGCATGGCATCCGGGCGGTCATGGTTTCCGGGGATGACGTAATAAGGCATCCGCAATCCGTCCAGCAGCGCCCGCGCCGAGCGGTATTCCTCGGGTTGGCCGAAATCGCATATGTCGCCGCTCACCACGGTCACGTCGGGCCGGTCCTTGATGCCGTTCAGATGATCGACCGCAGCGGCCAGGTAGGCCGACGTATCGACCTTGCCGTAGGCAAGGCGGCCGGGCGCGCGGATATGGGTATCGGTGAGTTGAGCGATGATCATGACAGCGATTATAGCCACACCGGCGGCGGAAGCGAGGGCGCCGTAGCCTTTGTTTTTACGCCCCGGGTTCCCTATCATGGCTGTGGGTTCAAGTAGGTAGGAGGTCTCAAGTGAGCGACCAACGGGCACCGGAATATTTCGTCGATCTGATCAGCAACGTCTCGCACGCCAATGGCGTGTTCCGGATCACATTCGCCGAGCAGGAGGCCGAAAACAACGTGCACGATACCGTTCGGCTCTTGATCCCGGCCAATCAGATGCAGAACGTCATGCAGGGCATCGTCAACGCCGCCAACGAAATTCGCGACAAGATGCAGCAAGCACAGGCGGCGACCGACGGCGATGCCATCGGCGAACCCGCCGCCGGCGACAACGAAGAAAAATAGCCGAAAGCCTCAGCGTTCGCGGTTGGCGTCGCTGAGCGAACTCCAGGTCGGTCCAAGTACGTATTCCAGCACCGTGCGGTCGCCGGTGATGATGCTGACCGCCATCTGCATGCCGGGAAACAGGTTGTAGCGCTGTGCGCCGCGCTCGAAATAGCCTTTGTCGGTAACGATCCGCACCCGGTAGAAGGGCATGCCGTCCGGCGTCATCAGGGTATCGGGGCTGATGCTGACCACCGTACCGTCGAGCCCCCGGAACCTGGCCGCGTCGGCGGACGCCAATTTCACCACCGCGTGCTGGCCCGGCGCCACGTAGCCGATATCGCTGGTCGGCAGCTTCGCCTCGATGATCAGCTTGTCACCGCCCGGCACCAGTTCGGCGATGGGATCGCCCGGCCGGATGACGCCGCCGACGGTGACGACGTGCAGGGTCTTGACGATGCCGTCCACCGGCGAGCGCACGGTGGTGCGGGCCAGGCTGTCCTCGAACTTCTTCACCCGTTCCCTTAGCTCGCCCAAGGTGATGCGCACCTCGTTCAGCGCTTTCTGGTTTTCGTCGGCGAACACGCTTTTGATGTTGAGCAGGTCGGCGTTGGCCTCGCGCAGGGCCGAACGGGCGCGCGCCAGGGCGGAGGTATCGCCTTCGATACCGCCTTCCAACTGTCGGGATTCCTTCAACAGGTCGAGATGGCGGAACCGGTTGGTCAGGTTATCGCGCAGCAGGTCCTCGCTGATGCTGATCTGTTCCTTGACCAGCTTCAGGCTTTTGCGTTGATTGCCGATGCGCGACGAAATCTCCGTGATTTCCTGCTCACGCTGCACGATGGCGGCCTGTTGGCGGGCCAGTTCGCTTTTGTGGCGTGCCATCTGGGTCTTGTATTGCTGCACTGCCTGTTCGACCAGCGCCGGCGCCTCGGCCCGGAGTTCCGGCGGAAATTTCGGAAGGGCCAAGCCTCTGATCAGGGCATCGATGCGTACCTCGTCGATACGCAGCGACATCAGCCGGACCCGCAGTTCGCCCACATCGGCGCCGCTGGCGGTCGGTTCCAGAACCACCAGAACCTGCCCCTTGGTAACGGCCTCGCCCTCGCGCACATTGATCTCGCGGATAATCCCGCCTTCCAGGTGCTGCACCGTCTTCACCTGTGTCGACGGGATGACCTCGCCAGTGGCCATGGAGACGATATCCAATGGTGCCAGCGCCGCCCAGGCGAGGAATGCGATCACGGCGGCCGTGCACAACCCGAACGTCAGGTGCGCCGAACGCGGCACACGCTCGGACGGCGCCGTTACCGTGGCCGGCATGGCAGTCAATCCGCACCCGCCTTGCCGTTGACCACGGCATAGCGCTGGGTGACCTTGTCCACTGTCATCGCATCGTCATCGGCGCCGTCAGCCGCCTTTTCCTCGGCGGCGGGCGCATCGGCTTCCACCGCGGGCTCGGCCGGCGCTACTGACGAAGATGCAACTTCGTCCTCGGCGGGTTCGGGCATCGGAGGGCCTGCCTCCTTCTCCGCCGGGTCGCCACCGAAGCGCAGCGTCGGTGTCGGTTTTTCGTTCAGGTCGAGAACCCCATGACGCCCCTTCACGATATTCGGATCGTGCGACATGATGATGATGGTCCGGCCGGCCTTGGCCAAGCTGGCAAGGATCTGGTGCACCGCCCTGGCGCCCTCGGCATCGAGGCTTTCAGTGGGCTCATCGATGAGCACCAACATGCCCTTCGTCGTCAGCGCCCGGGCGAGCGCGATGCGCCGTCGAATCCCTTCAGACAGGCGCCAGCCGTTCTCGACCACCTGGGTGTCGTAGCCCTCCGCGCTCTCGTCCAGGAAACGCCGGAGGCCGCATTGGTCGATGATCTGGTTCATCTCGGCTTCGCTGATTTCCGGATTGTTGATGCGCAGGTTGTCGGCGATGGTGCCGTTCAACAGCGCCGGTTCCTGCGGCAGATAAATGACCTGGCGGCGCCACCATTCGGGCGCGACCTGCTTCAAATCGAGCCCATCGACCAGCACCTGGCCGCGTGACGGATCCAGCAACCCCATGACGAGGCGCGCAAAGGTCGTCTTGCCGGACCCGTTGGCGCCGGTCACCACCAGCACCGAGCCCGGTGCCAGGTTGAGATTAACGGATTCGAACATCGGCGTCGCGGCGCCGGGGAAGGAGAAGGCGACGTCACGCAATTCGACCGCGCCCGAGTATTCCCGCAGCGCCGAACCGCTGGCCGGCTCCAGCGGCGCCTGCATGAGTTTCTGGAACATCTCCAGCGATTGCCGCGCCTTGGCGAAACTGGCGCCGAGCTGCGAGAACTTGCTGATCGGCTGCAGGGCCCGCGCCGCCATGATATTGGCGCCGATCAGCACGCCGACATCGAGTTCGCCCTTCACCACCAGGATGGCGCCGGTGGCGATCACCGCGACCCCCATGAAACCGTTGGCGCTCTGAGTGATGCTTTGCACCAGGCCCTGGCGCGAAATGACGATACGGCGCAGCCCCTGGATATGATAAATGTGGTCGCGCCAGGCTTTGCGCAGGAATTCGCCGGCGTTGAAGGCGCGGACAAGGTCGCCCTCGCGGCTGGCGGTGCTGACCAGCGCACTGCCGATGCCCGACGCCTGCTGCACCTCGGCGGTCATTTTCTGCATCGACATGCTGGAAAACACGCCGACAAAGAAGACTGTCAGCAAGAATGCCAGCGCCACCACCGCCAGGATCGGCTTCAGCATGTAGAGCGCCAGCACGAAGACCAGGGCAAAGGGCACGTCCAGGACGGTCGTGATGTTGTTGGCGTTGTAGGCGTTCTCGATGGCCTGGGCGCCGTTGACCACCTCGCGGCGGGTTTCCGGCGGAATCTGCTCGACGGCGCCGGTCTTGGCCATGGTCAGCACCGTATAGCCGTCGATGGCGGTCTTTTCGTCCGGCAGCACGCTCAGGCCACGGGCGATGTGCAGGCGGGCCTGCCGAAAGGCCAGTTCCAGTACCAAGGCGATGAGAACGCCGATGGTCAGGGTCGCGAGCGTCGCGTCGATGCCGTTGCCGACGTAACGGTTCAACACCTGCATGACGAACAGCGATTGCGCCAGCGCCAGGATATTGATGAACAACGACGAAACCAGCAACTCGGCACTGAGGCCGGGATTCGCCAGAAAGCGTCTCAGCAGCTCTTTCATCGTTGCCTCGCTCCGCTCCGGTCCCTACAGCTCGCCGAAAGCGCCGACGTTCAAGGTACGCCGGATTTCATCGGATTTGAAGCCGAAGGCCATGGGCCGGCGCACGCCCGGCAAGAATACCACATCGTAGAGCTCTTCGACGACGCCATCGATCCTGAGCCAATGCACCGCATCGCCGTTCCTGAGATCGATGACGTAAAGCCCGCATTGCGGCTCGGCGCCGCGCGACGCCAACGCGGCCTCCAACTCAAGGCCCGAAAAAGTCGCATTGCCGCGCGCCTTGGACAGACCGAGCAACGCGAAGTCGCCATGGAAACTGAGCCCGCGCAGGTATCCCGGACAGAATGCCACCGCCTGAAACCTGCCCTCGTCCGGCTCGATGAAGCCGAACTCGCCGGTGCCGGAGTTCAACAGCCACAGCTTGCCGCCGTGCATGCGAGGCGAATGGGGCATGGAAAGCCCGGACGCGACGGTCTCGCCGCTCGCCACATCGATGACGATGCCGCCGTCCCTGCGCTTGTCGCGCCAGCCGTCGGCGACGTCGGTCGCGGCCACGGCGGTAACGTATTTGGGACGGCCGTCGACCATGGCGAGACCGTTCAGGTGGCAACGGTCCTCCGCCGCCAGCTTGGAAATGAATGGCGGCTGCCACAAGGGAACGAAACTCTCACGCTCACCGATGGTGGCGAGGCAACTGAACAGCGTATTCACGAACACCGGGCGCCCCTTGGCGTCGACGGCGATATCGTGGATATCGAGATCGCCCGTGGTGTGACCGTTCACCGGCAGATAGGCCCGGTCGTATCCCTCATGCGCCTGACCGGTGCCGAGGATGTTCTCGAAACGCCAGAGCTGATAGAGGGAGCTCATGAAAAAGCCGCTCTCGGTCAGGCCCAGCCCCATGCAGCGGTTGAAGGTGCGCTCGAAAATGGAAAGCCGGCCGTTCGGCTGCAGGCCGACGAAAAACACCTTGCCCGATTGGTAGGTGGTGAAGGCGAGGCTGGCATTGGCCTCGAACAGCCAGGAAACGAACTGTCGCGACGATGTCATTTCCAGCCTGGCGTCGGCCGCCGCCGGGGCCTTCGGCGATGGCGTCTTGGCGGCCGGGGACTTGGTGGCCGGAGACTTGGCGGCCGGAGACTTGACCGGGGGCTTTTTGGCGGGCGGCGATTTGGCGGGCGCTTTCTTTGCCGCGGGTTTCTTCGCTGCAGGCTGTTTGGCGACCGGCTTCTTAGCCGCCGGCTTCGGCGCGGCGGATTTGGCGCGGCTACTGCTCGCGGGCTTCTTCGCCGCGGCGCGGGATGCTGCCGGTTTTCTGGCCACGGAAAGCCTCCAAGTCCTTGATCTGGTTCACATTATAGCAGAAACGGCAGGACCGCCACCCAGATGACGACCTCGTCGATCAGCTTGGCGCGCTAATACCGACCACAAAGTCATCGTCGCTGAGCGTGCCACTGAGGTCGGTCAATTCGATTTCCATATCCACGCTCTGGTCGCCGGTCAATTCGATTTCAAGGATCTTGGTGTTGACGTTGTAGCGCGCCGACGCATCGCCAATGAAGCTTTCCGTCTCGGCGCCGACGAAGCTGAACAGGCCGCCTGCCGTTTGGAGGAAGCTGGAGAAGTCGATCTGGTCGATGCCGTCCGCTTCGAAGCCGTTGATCTGGTCGCGCAGGCCGAGACCGGCTTCGGAATCGGACGCCGCCGTGTATTTGAACACATCGGAGCCCGCGCCGCCCTGCAACAGGTCGGCACCGCCCATGCCGGTCAAAGTGTCGTCGCCGTCTGCGCCGAACAGGAAGTTGCGGCCGCTGTCACCGGTAATAATGTCGTTGAAATCGGAACCTTCGGCATTTTCGATGCCGGTCAGGATGTCGGAACCGACGCCTGCGTCCGTGGTGCCGGCATCGCCGGCGGAGCCCGCCGTCAAATCGATCTGTACGCCTGCGCTGGCGTCCATGAACGAAACCGTATCGCCCTTGGCGCTGTTGGAACCGCCGTCGATGGTATCGTTGTCGGCACCGCCGACGATCCAGTCGTCGCCGGCGCCGCCGGTGATGTCATCCGCGCCGGCATTGCCGAGGATGATGTCGCTGCCGCTGCCGCCGGCCAGGGTCGCATCGGCCCCGGCGGTACCGGCCAACAACAAGTCGGACGTGCTGGCGTTCTCATCGAGGCTGGGGGCGACCGAATAGGTATTGAGGCTGCCGTCGCCGCGGAAGTCGAAGCGCACCGAGGTCAAGGGTGACGCCGAGGCCCCGACATGGTTGGAGACCGTGAAGGTGTGTTGGCTATCGTTGGAGGTATCGGTGATATCAAAGCGCAAGTCGTCGCCGGTCAGTTCTGCACCGTCGAGCCGCAGTGTCCCTTCGACCACCAGCGTATCGAAGCCTTCCGCCGCCACCGTGTCGGTGCCGGTCGAGGCGATGAACACTTCATTGGCGGAGGAACTCGCGTAGGTTTCGCTGCCAGCGATGCCTTCGATCGCCTGGCGCCAATCGATGTCGTTGGCGCTGATCGAAACTGCGCCGGAGAGGGTGATCTCCATGTCAGTGGCGCCGTCGCCGGTCAAATCGATGGAGAGCAGACCGCCGACATATTTGGCGGAAGCGAAGCCACCGGCGGCGAAATCGGTGCTAATGCTGGCGCTAAAGTCGAGCGTACTCAGGCCCTCCAGGCGGATCTTATCCTGGCCGGTAACGAAATCGGTAATGACGTCACGCGAACCGTTCACGGAATCGCCGGCATCGCGATAACGGAACTGATCGATGCCGCTGCCGCCGGTCATGGTGTCGGCGCCGGCGCCGCCTTCGAGCACGTCATTGTCAGTGCCGCCGTCCATGATATCGTCGCCGCCACCGCCCTTCAGCAGGTCGCTGCCGCCCTCGCCCTTGAGGATGTCGTCACCGCCGCGGCCGAACAGTTGGTCGGCGCCGGAACCGGCCTGCAGGATGTTGGCATTGATATCGCCCCACAACCGGTCGTCGCCGGAGCCCGAGCGCAGATTCTCGATGTGCAGCAGGGTATCGAAGCTGTTGTAGCCGTCCAGGATATAGGCGGCCATGGTCTGGTTATCGGCACCCAAGTCGGCGACCATGCTGTTCGACGCACTCGAATAACGGGCCCAATCGGTACCGGCGCCGCCGTCGATGATGTCGTCGCCGCCGCGCGCACGGAAGGTCTCGTCACCGCTGCCGCCGGTAATGAGGTCGCCGTGTGTCGAGCCGCGAATTTGCTCGATCCCGCTGACGAAGGTGTCGTTGCCGATGCCCGCCGCGTCTCCGCCGTCCGTGGAGGTCGCCCAGCCGCCGCCGCTGTCGTTCATGGTGACAGTCACGCCGGCAAGGGCATCGAGATAATCGATACGGTCGAGTCCGGCGCCACCGGTCACGGTATCGTCGCCACCGAGCAACGCGTAACTGACGAAGACGCTCGACTGACCGACGAAGACGTCATCGCCGTCAGTGTCCTTGATGGCCAGGCCTTCACTGATGCTGGCGAAATTTTGCAGGGTATCAATGTCACCGCCGGTCTTGGTGATCTGGTTGGATGCCAGCGACAGATCGACATCGATGAACCCGGCGAGGCTGCGGTAATTCAGCGTGTAGAAACCCTGGCCCGTCTGGAAGTCGATGATGTCGGAACCGCTGCCGCCGATGATCACGTCGCTGCCGTCGCCGGTCTTGATGGTGTCGTCGCCGTCACCGCCGACGAAAACATCGCCGCCGGAACCGCCGACCAGGGTATCGGCGCCGTCGAGGCCTTCCAGTTTATTGCCATTGTTATTGGCAATCAGCACATCGGCAAAGTTGGATCCGCGTGCCTGCTCGAAGCTGTTCAAGGTGTCGGTGCCGCCTTCGCCGTCGAATGCCTGGTAGGCAGCCAGACCGGAACTGTAGGTGGATTCGGCGCTGCCCGACAGGTTGACCTCAACGCCGCTGGAGGCGTTGCGGTAATCGACCCGGTCCCAACCGCCGCCGCCGTCGAGATAATCGTCGCCGCCCTGGCCGCGGAAGCTTTCACTGCCGGTCCCGCCGGTGATGGTGTCGTCGAAATCGGAACCGACCACTTCGGAGACGCCGCCTGAGAATGTGTCGCTGCCGATCCCGGCGTCGAGCGTCCCGACGGCGGAGCCCGCCGTGCCGGCGCCAGTATCGGTGAGCGAGACCGTAACGCCCTGCACGGCGTCGTCGTAATTGACGCGGGTCGAGCCGTTACCGGTGATGGCGTCATCACCGGCACCGCCCTGGAACTCGTTGAAGACGCCGCCGCCCCAGGCGCCGTATTGCCCGCCCTGCCAGGGCGCATTGGCGACAAAGGTGTCGTTGTAGTCGGAACCGATGACCATATCGACGGACAGCAGGACGTCGGTGCCGATCCCGGCAGCGTCGGCGCCCGCCGTCGAGGTCGCCGAACCGGCGGCATCCAGAAGCACGGTGATAGCGGCGCCGGCATCGGTGTAGGAAACGACATTGTAGTCGGAGCCGTTAGCCCGGTCGCCGCCGGAGATGATGTCGTCGCCGGCACCGCCGACCAGAACGTTGAAGCCGTCGCCACCATCAAGGGTGTCGTTGCCGGCGCCGCCGATCAGCGTGTCGTCGCCGTCGCCGGCGAGGGAATGGGTTACGGTCATGGATACGTCGCCGCCATCGTTGGTGGCGAGCGTGCCGTCGGCGAACTCGATGTAGGTGCCGTTGACGGCGTCAACCGCGGTAATGACGGCGGTGATGTTGTTTCCGCCGCTACCCGCGTTGGTGATGGTCACCTCGTCCCCGATTTCGAAGTCCTCGAAGGTGCCGATATCGGTGGCGGTGATGCGGTCCGACGCGGAATTACCGCCGGCATCGGTGACCATGAAGATATTGGACCCGTCCGCCTGGGCCACGGTATCCGGCAGGCCGCCGTAAAGGGCGTCGGCGCCATCGCCGCCGGTTAGCGTGTCGTTGCCTTCATCGCCTTCCATATAGGCACCGACGGAACCATAGGCCGTCACCGTGTCATCGCCGAGATCGCCGGCAACGAATTCGACGTTGGTGACCGTCACCGAATTGGCGCCGTTGGCCAGGATCAGCGCGTCCATGCCGCCGTCGAGGTCGATGGTGCCGGAGGTCATTGGCGCGGTAAGAATGATGGTTTCGGCGTTGGTGCTGCCGTTGATGGTCTCTGCGCCGGCCACCTGCAACAAGCCGCCCGCCTGGACATTGAGGATATCGGTACCGTCGCCGAGATCGATGCTGATGCCATTTTGGGTATTATCGATGGTCAGGGTATCGGCGCCGGTGGTGCCGGCAACCGATTCGACATCGACGAAGTCCAAGGTGTTGGCGCCCGTGTCCAACTGGACGAAATCATCGCCGTTGCCGAGTTCGATGATGTCGCCGCTTTCGCCATTGCCGGTCAAGGTCACGGAATTGTCGAAGCCATCGCCGGTGACGATGTCTAGGTTGGCGGTCAAGCTGGCGCTCTGCGAAGCAGTTCCAATGACGTCGATCGGATTGACGAAAACGACATCGCTGGCGGAAGGAGCTGTCGTCAAGCCGGCCAACTCGATCAACGTACCGCCGAAGTCGACACCTCCGCTGCCCGCGCCCTTGACGTAAAGATAGCCGTTACCACCGGTGGTGAAGAATACGATCTCATCGGCGATGCCGCCGATATTCAGAATGTTATCGTTGATCGTCGTTGCGATATCGGTGATGAAGCTGATCGTCGTCCCGACGTAGGAGATTCCAGCCGCTCCCTCGAGCACGATCTTGTCGGTTCCCGGGGTAAAGCCGTTGATGACATCCATGGAACCGTCGACGGATTCGGTGCCGGACGTATAGACAAACACATCCGCGCCGCTGGCATTGGCGGTCAGGACATCGGCGCCGGCACCGCCGATCACGGTGGTGTCGCCCGAGGTGACGGTGATGGTGTCGGCGCCGGTGCCGCCGACGACGATTTCGACCCCGCCCAGGCTGACGGTGTTGCCGCCGTCGGCCAGTTGGAGCACATCCTGGCCGGCCCCGAGATCGACCGTGTCCGTGCCGGAGAAGCTGGTGGTCATGCTCACCGTGTCCGACCCGGTCCCGCCGGTCAGGTTGTTGACGTTGGTCAGTTCGATGACGTTGCCGCCATCGTCCAGGTTCAGGGTATTGGTACCGGCAAGCCCGTCGAAGCTGTCGCCAACCTCCGCACGGCCCACCAAGGTGATGGTGTCGGCCGCGGTGGAACCGGTGATGACGTCGTATTCGCCACTGGTCAGCGTCACCGAAGCGGTACCGCTGACGTCGTGGGTGCTGGTGAACACAGAGAAATCGAAGGAACCGGCCGTCGGCGCCGAGGTCGCGCCGAGCAAGGTAATCAGCATGCCGTCGTAATTCGGCTTGCTGGAACTCTTGACGTAGAGATATCCGTTCGTCGTGTCGGTGAAGAACACGACCTCGTCGTCGATGGCGCCGTTCGCAACGATTTCAGTGGCGATCGTGTCGCTGATGGAAGACCCGTAGTTGACCGTCAAACCGGTGTAATTCAGGCCGAAGGCGTCATCGAGTTCGACAATGTCGGTGCCGGAAGCAAAGTCGGTGATAACGTCGGGCGCCGTGGTATCCGATTCAGCCCCTGAACTGTAGGCGAAGACGTCGGCACCGGTGCCGCCAGTCATGGTGTCGCTGCCGGCGCCGCCGAGAATGATGTCGTCACCGCCGCCACCGAGGACAATATCGGCACCGTCGTTGCCGAGCAGCAGGTCGCCCCCGGCACCGCCGGAGATGGTGTCCGCCAGTTCGGTGCCGGCGAGCGCGGAATTCGACGCGGTCGCGGCGGTGATGGTGATGCCGCCGGTGTTGTCGAAGATGAAATTGGTGTCGAAGCTGTCGAGGGTGCCGTCGCCGTCTTCATCGAACAGCAGCGCCGAAATCGGGTCGTTGACCACATCCACCACCGTCATGGTGTGAATGGTCTCGCTGGCATCCATGTAGGTGATGACCAGGTTGCCGGTGGCGGAATCCATGGCCACGCCCTGCAAGTCGTAGCCGAGGCCGATTTGCACCGCGTCCGTGCCGCCGCCGGCGATAACGGTGTCCTCGCCGTCGGAGGCGAGGAATAGGTCGTTGCCGGCCTCGCCGTCGAGCGTATCGTCACCAATGCCGCCGTCGAGCGTGTCGTCGCTGGTGCCGCCGATCAGGGTGTCATCGCCCGCGCCACCGATAAGGACATCGTCATTGCCGTTACCGTCGAGCGTGTCGTTGCCGCTGCCGCCGACCAGGGTTTCAATCGCGCTGCCGCCGACAAGCGTATAGTCCAGATCGATGTTGCCGTCGGCGAACTGCAATACCTCTGAGGTGATGATGCTGTCCGTGCCGTCGTTGCCATCGGCGGTGTTATTGTCGGTAACGGTGTAGGAGCCGTCACCGTTTTTGATCACGGAGTAGTCGGCCTTGTTGCCGTTATAGACGATTACGTCGACACCAGCGTCGGCGAGAGTGCCGGAACCGCCAATGATGACGTCGTTGCCCTCACCGCCGATAATCGTATCGGCGTTCGTTCCACCCTCGAGCGTGTCGTCGCCGGCGCCACCATCAAGGGTGTCGAAGCCACTGCCGGCATCGATCGTGTCAGCGCCGCCAAGGCCGTAAAGCACATCGTCGTTGCCAATACCCGTGATGACGTCGTCGCCGCTGTTACCCGTCAGGGTGTCGTTGGCGCTCGAACCGGAAAGGGTGTAGTCCAGATGCAGGTCGCCGTCGGCGAAGCGAAGGATTTCGACGGCCGCCAAGGTATCGGTGCCGTCGCTGCCGCCGGCCGTGTGTTCGACAGTGTAGGTACCGTCGCCGTGGTCGGTGATCTGGTATTCGCTCTGGTCACCGCTGTAGATGACAACATCAATGTCGCCGTCCGCCAGGGTCCCGTTGGTGCTGGAGCCGCCGGCGATCGTGTCGTCACCGGCACCGCCGGTGAGGGTATCGGCGCCGGAGCCGCCTATCAGGCTGTCATTTCCTGCACCACCGGTGATGATGTCCAGGCCGCTGCCGCCGTCGATGGTGTCGTTACCGCCGAGACCGGAAAGCGAATCGTCGTTCGAGCCACCGTCAATTGTGTCATCGCCCGACGCGCCGATCAGCGTATCAATCGTAGAGCCGCCCAACAGCGTATAGTCGAGGTCCTGGGTCCCGTCAGCGAACTGAAGCACCTCGACGGCGGCGACGGTGTCGGCGTCCGAGGTATTGTTATCGATCACCGTATAGGTGCCATCGCCATTGTCGGTAACGGTGTAGTCCGCCTGGTCGCCAGTGTAGACGGCAACATCGATATATGCATCGGCCGTTAGACCGTCGGTCCCTTGTCCGCCGCGGATGATGTCGTCGCCCGCGCCGCCGATCAGGGTATCGGCGCTGTTGCCGCCGATCAGGGTGTCGTTGCCGGAACCGCCGTCGAGGGTATCGAAGCCGCTGCCGCCGTCGAGGGTGTCGTTGCCGCCGGCCCCGATCAAGGTATCGTCGCCAAAGCCGCCGGAGATATCATCGTTGCCGCCACCGCCGACGAGGGATTCGTCGGGTGAGCCGCCGACAATCGTCTGATCGGCCGGCGCAACGATCTCCAGCGTGATGCTGTCGGCGACGAGCGTTCCATAGTCGACACTCAGGTCGAGGCCTTCGCCCAGGTTGTGGGTCACGGTATCGAAGGTGCCGAGGCGCAGCAGATAGCTGGCGATGGTGAAGGTCTGGCCGATGGTCGGTGTGAAGCCGCTGTCGAAATCCACGTGCAGCGCATCGGTGCCGCCGGACAAATCCAGTGTGCCGTCGGTGGAAATGACGTCGTGGTCGGCGGCGCCGAGAACATCGACGTTGAGCGTGGCGCCTGTGCCGAACAACACATCGACGCCGGTAATATCGAGCGATCCCGTCGCGCCGGCACCGCCGGCATCGATGGTGCCCTGGTTGTCGAACGTCGCACCGTTAGCGAAGGCCAACGTGCCGGCTCCGGTGATCGTGCCGAGATTGGTTAAGGAACTGCTTGCCGAATCGATAGTCAGGGTCGCGCCGGCGGCAATATCCATGGTGCCGTTGTTGGTGACCGCGCCGGTAATTGTCGTCGAATGGGCAATGTTGATTGTACCGCCGCTTTGGTTGTCGATTGCCGCGTCGATCGTCCGGGTACCGCCGACCTGCCCGGCCGTGGAATCCTGGGTGATGATGGTACCCGTATTAACCAGCGTACCGGACAAAAGGATCAATGCCGCTTCTCCTGCGGCAGAGGTGAATCCAGCGGTCTCCACCGCGTCGAGCTCGATAGTGCCAGCGTTGGTAAAGCCGGAGGCAAACGTCAAAGAGGTATCCTGGTTGGCGCTATTGCTACCTTCGACCGCTGTGACACGCAACGTCGCTCCACTTTCGTTGGAGAACGCATTGGTGATCTGGTTGCCAAGCAACCGCGCCGTCAGGACGCCTTGGTTGACCAATGTCGTCACCGTTACGTCGCCGCCTTGGTCGAGGACGATCTCCCCGGTATTAGTGAGTGTTCCCGTCCCGCCGATGACACCGGCATTGCCAACGTTGATATCGAGCGGCGACATGACTGCGGCATTGACGTTCAAGGTGCCCGAAGCGAGATCGATAGCGCCCCCGCCGACCAGGTCGGCAGTGGTCGTCAACGTGCCGCCAATGGTCAGGGTCGAACCGAGGCCGACATCAAGTGTGCCAGCATTGGTGACGGTGCCGCCGAGGGTCAAATCATAGTCGATATCAATGATGCCGCCGGCTTGGTTATCGATCCCGCCATTGATGATGCGCGTACCGCCGACCTGGTTCGCAGTGCTGTCTTGCACAGCGATGGTGCCGGTATTGGTCAGCGTTCCCGACGACAGCGTCAGGGTCGCATCTCCCGCCGCCGTCGTGAACCCAACTGTTTCGACAGCGTCCAACTCGATGATGCCGGCATTGGCTAGCCCCCCGGAGAGCGACAGCGAAGTGTCGCTGTTGGCGGAGGTATTGCCTTCGACCGCGAGGATGCGCAATGTCGAACCGCTCTCGTTGGTGACCGTTCCAGTGATCTGGTTGCCCAGCAGCCGTGCGGTCACGATGCCTTGGTTGACCAGCGACGACATTGATCCAGTGCCGCCCGCCTCGAAAACCATTGCGCCGGTATTTGTAAGTGCGCCGCTACCGCTGATGACACCCGCATTGCCGATATTGATGGTCAACGGGGAACTCACCGTGCCGTCGATGTTCAACGTGCCTGACGCGAGATTAATGCTGCCTGCACCCAGCAAGCTCGTTGACGTAGAAAACGTGCCGCCGATGGTCAGTGTGGCACCGGCACCAACATCGAGATTGCCGGCATTGGTCACCGCGCCGGTCATCGTCAGGTCGTAGTCGACATCGATGGTCCCGCCGGCCTGGTTGCTGATATTGCCGTCGATCGTACGGTTGCCACCGACTTGGTTGACAGTAGTGTCCTCGGAGGCGATGACCCCGGTGTTGATCAGGGACCCCGAAGAAATCACCAACGTCGCGTCGCCGGCAGAAGTCGTCGTTCCAGGCGATTCCACGGCATCCAAGCTAATGGTGCCTGCGTTGCTGATCGTGCTGGAAAACGTAAGCGTGCTATCGACGTTGGTATTGCCCTCAATGCCGACCACTCGGATTGTACCCGTGGCGTCATTGGTGAATGCGGCGGTGACCTGATTGACGAGATGGCGAGCCGTCAGGGTGCCGAGGTTGGTGACGTCACCACTGCCACTGATTAGGCCACTGTCCAAGTCAGTCGCGCCGTTCAACAGAGCGGCCCCGCCGACATCCAGCGTTCCCGCCCCACTCACGGTAAGCGTCGTGCCGGTCGCAAAGTCGGCACCTCCCGCCACGCTCAGAGCACCAGAGGAAGCGATCGTCAGGTCCGCATCGGCGTCCAGGATTCCGATGATGGCAGAAGCTACGTCAAAGCTTACCGTCCCGGGACCGGTCAATTGAACCAGATTGGTATCATCGGGTAATGCGCCCTGGCTCCAATTGGAAACCGTCGACCACAGCGTGTCCGTGCCTTGAGCATGGATGTTTGCTGTCAGCCCCGAGACGTAGACGGACAGGCTGTAATCCTGCGTGCCGACGCCATCGGAAACCGTCAGCGTGATGCTTTCGCTGGTCCCCACTAAGCCGGCGGCGGGAACGTATTCATAGGTGCCATCCGTGTTGATGGTGAGAAGAGACCCGGACGCCAGGGTAACCTGGGTCCCAATGGTATAGGCGGAACCTTCGATCGCGGCGACCATGACGTTGTCGCCGTCGACATCAAAGGTCCCTATCTGGCCGCGCAGCGTCACGCCGGCATCGGTCTCGACCGACGTCGAATAGATGCCCGGGATCGACGAGACATAGGCCGGATCGCCGATCGCGGTGCCGTTATGCAGGCCGGTTGCGTCTTCGATCAGGCTCGCACCCGTCGGCGCCGCGCCGGAGGCCTGTTCGTCGAAACGGTAATTGGCCAGCAGACCGTCGCTCGCGGGATCGACGAAACCGTTCATGTTCGCGGCGATTTCCGCGCCGGTCCGCACCGTATCCCATATCCGGAAGTCGGCCATTTGCGCGTCGATCAATTCGTCGCCGCTATCGCCGTGACCGCCGATGGCCGCCGGCCCCAAATTGACTCCGCTGATCGTCGGGGTTTCCGTACCGACAAGAGCGCCGTTAATGAATGCTTCAATCTGGTCCCCGACCGTATCGACCGATATCGCCAAATGCATCCATTCGCCATCGGTGCCGGCCAAATCCATGGTCGTAATCTTGTGGGCACCACTGCCCGAAGTGACATACATCTCGATGGCGCTGGCGTTCTTTTGCAGGTACCAGCGGATGCCACTGTCGCCATCGGTTGCGAAGAGCTGTTGGCGGCCTGTCGGCCCATCGACGGTCGGGAAACTGTCGAAGTTGATCCAGGTTTCCAACGTAAAGGTGTCGAGCGTCGAACCGGTGTCCAAATCCGGCAGGTCGACATAGTCGCCGGTGCCGTCGAAGTCGAGGGCGCGGGCCGTGTTGGAACCGAGCAATTGCGGTTCGGTGCCGGCGGTTACCCCATCGCCAAAGCTCGCGTCATTGGCGTTGGCGGACAAGTCTTCGATATCGCCCGATTGGTTGACACCGTCGAAGCGCCAATAGGCGTTCAGGTCGGTTTCGGCGTCCGGTACATCGATGCGTGCGTTGTATCCCTGGGCGATTTCGTCGGCGGTGCGGACATCACTCCAGATTCGGACCTCGTCCATCTGGCCATCGAAGGCACCATCAATGCCGCCGCCGCTGTCATCGAAAACAATGCCGCCCAAAGTCGTGTAGGTGGCATTCGCGATATCGGGCACTGAGAAATCACCGGCGGTGGTCGAATCGAGCTCGCCGTTGATGTAGAAACTTGCCTGACCTCCGTCGAAGGTTACAGCCACATGGTTCCACGAGCCGGTCGTCAACGTCCCTGTGCTCTGCGCGGTCGTGGTATTCGAGGCGTGGTTGTGGCTATGGAAATAGAGTCGGCCGGCGTCACCGGTGGCCATGGCGCCGCCAACGCTCGGCGTGTAGGAGCCGATGGAGAAGACTGATGTCGTGTCGACAGTATCGTGCTGCTTGGCGGTGATCACTTCGCCAGTGTTGTCGTCCAGGTAGATCCAGGCCTCGATGGTGCCGCTGGTCAGGGCATTGAGGGCCGTGTCGGGAAGGTCGAGATAGTCGTCGATACCGTCGAATTGGACGCTGCCAACGGACGCAGTGGACCCGAGCAGTTGCGGCGCCGTGTTGGATAGCTCGCTGTCGGCGACCTCGATGGCGATGTTTTGGGTCGCCGCGCGCCCGCCGGTATCGGTGACGCTGACGGTGAAGCTGTCGGTGCCGACGAAATCGGGGTTTGGCGTGTAGGTGTAGTCGCCGGTGTCGGCGTCGAGTTCGAGCGTGCCGCTCTTCGGCGCGCCCGTGGCGGTAACGGCAAAGGTGTGCGTATCACCAATGTCGGGATCATCGACAACGATGGTGCCGTTGACGGCCATGTCCTCGTCGGTGGAGATGAAGGCCCGGCCCAGTTCCGGCAAGGCGGTAACGAATTCCGGCGTGCCGGCGGCAATGCCGTCGTGATTGCCGGTGGCGTCGGCCACCGTGGCGCCATTGGCGGTCTCGCCGACGGTATCGTCGAAACGATAGTTGGCGACCAGGCCATGCACGTCGGACGGCAGGGTCTCGCTCATCCAATCGGAAATATCCGATCCGCTGCGCGTCACGTCCCAAATCCGAACATCGGCGACTTGGCCGTTGAAATGTTGCGTCGTGGTCGTGCCGGAAACGTTCCGTGCCCCAATATAAAGCGGCGAGGAAGGCGCGTAGATCGGGCCATCGAAGGCATTGGTCGTCGAGGTGCTGTTGTGACCGTCGATGATGGAAAGTTCGTTGCCGTTCAGGTAGGCATGCAGCGTACCGCTGGCGGAGTCGACGCTGAACGCCACATGCGACCAGGTATCGACGGTGAGATTGGCGTCGAACGTCCAGAATGTATCCGTGGACGGCGTATCACCATCCCTCAACAAGACCTGCAAATCGCCCGTCGAGGTAACGCGCATGAGATAACCGCCGGCCGTGCTGTCGTCCCACTTGCCGACGATGGTCGCGGCACCGCCGTCCACGCCCGCCGATGGCAGGGCCGCCAAGTTGATCCAGCTCTCCACGGTGAGGTCGGTACCGATTTCCAACGCAGAACTGCTGGCGACGGCAACGGCTTCGGTGCCGTCGAAATCCATCGCCCGCGCGACGTTCTCGCCGAGCGGCAGTGGCGGCGTAACGAACGTCGCCCCCGTAATGCTGCCATCGGTGGCGGAGATGTTGGTCTGGCTGTCCTTTACGTCGCCATCCAGCTTGTAATAACCGACCAGGCCCGTTTCGTCGCCCAGCAACGACGTCTCCATATTCCCGGTGATTTCGGATTCACTACGCGTCGAACTCCAAATCCGAACGTCGGCCATCTCGCCGTGGAAATAATCGAGAACCTGCCCCTCGGAACCGGTACTCGAGCTGATCCTGGCGCCCAGGGCTGCGGTGCTCGCCACAATGTTGGGTGCAACGGATGGACTGGCGGTGGTCTCGACTTCACCGTCGACGATAATCTTGACCTCATTCGCAGTGCGATTGTAAGCCACCGCGACATGGTGCCATTCGCCATCGGCGATGTTGGAGGTGCTCACCGGATGGCCGCTTGCGTTGTACACCCGGAACATAATCTTGCCGGCGGTGTCGAGGATCAATGCAACGCTCTCGCCCGAAGCGGCATTGTCTTCGTTGCCGATCTGAATAAGTGTCTCGTAGGCGCTCGGCAACCCATCCGCCCGCACCCAGGTTTCCCAGGTGAAGTCGTCGGACGTGTTAATGGCCGCAGCCAAACTCGAGCCGTCACCCAGATCGACATAGTCGGATGTGCCATTGAGGCTAAGAACCGGCGCCAGCGGACCGACGGGCGATCCGTGGCCGACCTCGGCGCCGGAAGTCCAGGTCTCCGAACCGGAAACGAAATTGGTCAGCGTGCCGTCGGCGGATCCGACGCTATCGGCCGCCACGGCACCGGCGCCGTCGTCGAGCTTCCAGTTGGCGAGCAGGCTATCGGGGGTGCTGGCATCGCCGTAGTCGGTGGTCATGTTGGAGGCGATTTCATCGACGGTGCGGGCTTCGTTCCAGACCCGAACGTCGGTCAATTCGCCGGCGAGTTTATGCGTGCCGTTGTGGCTTTGACCGATCAGGGCGGCGGTATTGCCGAGGCTCACCGACATTTCGACCGGCGTCGCATCGGCAACGCCGTCCACGTAAAGCGTCACGTCGCCGGTTCCCGCCGCGGCATTGGTCGCGTCGTCGAACACCACAGCGACGTGGTGCCAGTTCCCGTCATTGATGGTGGTCGATCCGATCGGCCCGGTCGTCCCTTCGATATTGAAGGCCAGTTTTCCGCCGTCGATGCGGAATTGGGAATCGTCGTCCGCGCTGCTGCCTCCGATTTCCAGGATCGGCCCGACATCTGAATCGGTGGTGCGAATCCAGGCCTCGTAGGTAAAGCTGCCGGAACCGGTCGACAAGGCCGCGGCGTGGCTGCTGAGGCCGATGTAATCGTCGGTGCCGTCGAACGAAAGCGCGTTCGAGACATGCGCGGCGACATCCACCGTCGCTGCATGAGCCAGGTTCGGCGCGGTGCCGTCATCCAGGATTTCGCCGAAGTTCCAGTAGCCCTGCAGGGCGGGTTCTGTCGTCGGGTCGTCGATGACACCGTTCATGTTGTCGGCGATCTGCCAATCCGCGCGCGCCTCGTTCCACATGCGGACTTCGGTGATCTGCCCTTCGAACCAACCGGTCTGCGTCGTGCCGTTGTCGAGGGTGCCGATATTGGCGCGCGCGACGCTGGCGATGGCCGGCGAGGCCGTGGAGCTTCCCTCGGCGACGCCATCGACGTAGATCGTCAGGTTGTCGGTGCCGAGCGCGCTCTCGTAGGTGACCGCGACATGATGCCAGCCGCCGAGGAGATCGGTGGTGCCGACCGGGCCAGCATTGTTGGTCAAATCGGCTTTCAGCACGCCGCCCTCGACGTAGAGGGTCAACGCATCGTCCGTCGAGACGTCATCGCCGACCTGCAGGATTTGCATGCGGCCGCTGTTGAGCGCATCGGGCCTGATCCAGGCTTCGTAGGTGAACGACCCGGTTCCCGTTGCCAGAACCGAGGCCGCCGATGACAGATCCACGTAGTCATCGATGCCGTCGAACTGCACTGCGCCGGCATGGACGCCGCCGGTCGCGCCTTGTACCACCGGGGTGTCGTTCAACGGATCGAGGGTAACGGAGATGGTCCGGGTGGAGATCAGGTCGCCGTCGGAGACCTCGACGGTGAAGCTGTCGGTGCCGCTGTAGTCATCGAACGGCGTGTACTGGTATTCACCCGTCGTGGCGTCGAGCTCCAGCCAGCCGTGCATCGGGTCCCCGCCGTCAGTGACGGTGTAGGTCAGCGCTGTGCCTTCCGCGTCGTCGGCGTCAACGACACCACGGATGATAGTGTCTTCCTGGCCGTATACCATGTCACTGCCGAGGCGCGGCGCGTTCTCGATGAAAGTCGGGTTGCCGGCGATGGAGATGTCGCTCTGGTCGATATTACCGGTCACCTCGGTAACGTTGGCACCCGTCGCCGCGTCGCCGCCCTGCTCATCATCGAGACGGAAATTGGCGATCAGGCCATCGGCGTCGGCGGCGACGAAATCGCCCATGTGACCGGTGATCTGATCGTCGGTGCGGGCGTTGTTCCAAAGCCTGACATCGGCGAGATCGCCGGTGAAGTAATTGTCGTACGTGTCGTCGTAGCGGCCGATCTCGAAGGTGCCGGCACCAGCGATGCCGACATCCGTGGCAACAATAGACCCGTCCAGTTCGCCGTCGATGAACAGGCTCAACTTCATCGTCTCGGCGTCGAAGGTGGCGGCGACGTGGTGCCACTGTCCATCGCGGATATCGGTGGTGCCGAACAGTTCCGCACCGGCGGGCGCGCTCGATTCGTAGACGAAGCCGGTCTTGATGGCGCCGTCGTGGAACAACAGGCTGTAGGTGTCCGAGCCGCTGCCGTCGCTCAGGTTGACCAGACGCTGCGGGCCGGTGGTGTTGTCGCCGGGATCGGAACGCACCCAGGTTTCGATGGTCCAGCTGTCGGGATCGAGGATCGCGTTGTTGGCGACGGAGACGGCATCATCGCCGTCGAAATGCATCGCCCGAACGGTATTTTCACCCAGGGCCATGGGCATGGTGGCGGTCGGATCGATGACCGCCGGATCGCCGGTGGCGACCGCGTCGGCATGGCTGTCGGTGGTATCGTCCAGGTTGCCGTCGAGCGGATAGTGGGCAACAACCTTCGGGTCGCTGACGCCGACACCCGGCGCATCGATTCGCACGTCCTTGTCGGTGGCGATTTCGGAGACGCTGCGTGCGGTGTCGTAGAAACGCACGTCGGCGATATCGCCCGGATACTTGTTGATGCCGGCGAAGTCGCGGCCGATCCAGGCGCTCGCGGTTGATTCGATGTCGATCGTCATGGCGAGCGCGTTGCCGTCGGCCGCGCCGTCGATCACCAATTGCGCGCTGGCGCCGTCATAGACCACGGCCACGTGGTGCCATGCGCCATCGTCGAGAGTGATTGTTCCGGTGACCGTCAGGTCGGTCGCCGCGGTGTCCGACTCGAAGTTCAGCAGACCCGCCGAGTCCACATAAAGCGTCGCCGAAGCGTTGGTGGTGCCGAGCGACAGGATCGAACCGATACCGGCGCTGTCGTCGGGCCGCACCCAGGCTTGCCAGGTGAACGGCGCGCCGCCGGTGGAACCGAGATCGCCGACCGTGCCGAGGCCGATATAGTCGTCGGTGCCGTCCAGTTCGTAATACATTCCGAACACGTCATTCGGCGGCCCGTCGGCGATGACGGCGTCGTTGGCATTGACGCTGAGGTCGGGCGAGGTGCCGTCGTGATTGAGCTCGGCGAAGGTCCAGTACCCGGCCAGCCCGGTCTCGGACGCCGGGGTATCGATGGTCTGGTCGTGATACTGGGCGATCTCGAAATCGTCGCGGGCCTCGGACCACACCCGAACTTCGCCGATCTCACCGCCAAAATAGTTACTGTTCCCGAAGGTCGCGCCGACGTAGGCCGGCGCATCGGCGATGTTCGGTGTAAGGTCATAGGAGGTGCCGACCAATTCGCCGTCGACGTAGAGCGAGGTAGCACCCCACTGCGAGTCAAAGCTGACCGCCGCATGATGCCAAAGGCCGTCGCTGACATCAGGACCACCGCTCAACCCAGGCACGTTGGAAAGGCCGAATCCGACCATGCCCGAGGTGTTGATCAGCAGATGAGCGCCAGCGTTGGTGTCGCTGCCGCCGATGCTGAGGAGATCCTGGCGCGCCGATTTGTCCGAGGTGTTGAACCAGACTTCGTAGGTGAAGTCGCCGGTGCCGCTGGCATAGGCCGTGCCGTCGGGGATTTCGACAACGTCATCAACCCCATCGAACTGCAGCCGGCCGGCGGTGGCGCTGCCGCCGGTAACGCCTTGCAGGTCCGGTCGGTCGTTGATCGCCGCCACGTTGACGGAAATGGTCTCGAGGGTGGAACCGCCGTTGGCGTCGAAGATCCGGACCGAGAAGCTGTCCGCGCCGGTATAGTCGTGTTCCGGGCTGTAGCTCCAATTGCCGGCGGCATCAACGTTGACCCAACCGTTGGCCGGGTTCTCTTCGACCGAATAGGTGAAGGTGGCGTCGCCGTCCACGTCGGTGACGGTAAGCTTGCCGTAAAGCGCCGCGTCCTCGGCGGTGGTGAAGGCATTGGTGTCGATGAACCCAGGCGTGCCGACCAGATTGCCGTCGATGTTCCCGGCGATGTCCTCGGCCGAGCCGTCCAGGCGCCAGTTGGCAACCAGATCGTCCTCGCCGCCGGTGAACACGGTGTCCATGTTGTCGGCAATATCCGCCGCCGTTCGCGCCGCATCCCAGACCCTGACGTCGGCGATCTGGCCGTCGAACATGTTGGAGGCCACCGGCGCGGCGACCCCGTCCTGGTTGCCGATGGTCGCCGTGGCAAAGGTGACCAGGGAAGAGGTTTCGCTGAGCGGACCGCCCGAGTCCGCAACGCCGTTGATATAGAAGGTTACCGTATCGGCAACCGGATCGAACACCGCCGCCACATGCGTCCACTCACCGGCGGCGATGGTGTCGGTGCCGATCTTCCAGGTCGAACCCTGCTCGAAGAAGGCGAGCTTGCCGTTGTCGATGTTGAGAATGGTCCCGGTGCCGCCGGCCGCGCCGGTGGCGAAGATCGAATGCGGGCCGCTGACGGTGTCGGGCTTGATCCAGGCCTCGATGGTGATGGCCTGCATGTCGGTCGGCAGGCCCGACGTCACATGCACGTAGTCGGCGGCCCCATCGAGGTCGATGGCCTGGCCCAAAACCGGAACCGCCGTCGGTTCGGCATCGTCGCCGATGGCCGCGCCGCCGAGTTCCGCCGTGCCGCCAAGCGCGCCCAGGTTGGTGACCGTGCCGGCGGTGACGTTGGCGCTCTCGAAGTCAAAGCGTACCTGCAGGTTTTCGCTGGCGGCGTTCGCGGGAACGTAGCCGCCCATGTCCTGCGCGATTTCCTGCTCGTCTCGGGCATCGTTGTAGATACGGAACTCATCGACGCTGCCCTTGAACGGATGGCTGGTGCCGTCCGCCGTGACGCCGATCTTCACCTCGTTGGTATTGTCGATGACCAGGCCGCTGATGTCGTTGCCGAGCGTGCCGTCGTCGGTCCAGCCCTCGTTGGAACCGTCCAGGTAGCCGATCACCGTGCCGGACGACGGGTCGATGACAAAGGCCACGTGATGCAGGCCGGAAACGCCGGTCAGGTCGAAGTTGGTCGCGGCCTTGATGGTGCCGTCGCCGACCCGCGCGGTCAGCTTGCCGCTGCCGATGGTCAGCGACCATCCTTCGTCGGTGTCGAACTGGTTCCCCTTGCCGGCGATGTACTGAAGCGTCGAGGTATCGCGGATATCGATCCAGGCCTCGACCGTATAACCGCCCGACCCCGGCTGCAGGGCGGCATTGTCGGCGATGACGATCTTGTCGTCGGTGCCATCGAACTGCATGAACTGGCCGGTCGTGGAAACGGTCACGTCCGGCGCGTCGTTGACCGGGGCGAGGTCGACCGTGATGGTCTCGCTCACGGTAGTGGTGCCGTCACTGACCTCGACGGTGAAGCTGTCAGAGCCGTTGGTGTTGCCATACGGCGTGTAGGTATAGTCGCCGGTGGCGGCGTCTATGGCGACCGAGCCATTCAGCGGCTCCCCACCGGCCGCGACGGAGAAGGTGAAGCTTTCGCTATCGACGTCATCGACCCGGATGGTGCCGCGAATGGCGGTGTCTTCGTCGCCATAGAGATCGAAAGTGACGATATCCGGCGTATTGGTGACGAAAACCGGGTTGCCGGAAACCGTCCCGGAATGTGCACCCGTGGCATCCGCAACGGACGACGCCTGACCGCTCGATGCGTCGTCGAGCCGGATATTGGCGAGCAAGCCATCCGCATCGGAAGGCACGAAACCTTCCATATTGTCACTGATTTCGCCCTCGCGCAGCGCTACGTCCCAAACACGCACGTCGGCGATCTTGCCTTCGAACAGCAGGGTGGCATCCGGGTTTGCGCCGATACGCGCGGCGCCGGCAGTGAGATTCAGGTTCTGCGTCTGCGCATCGCCGTTGGCAATGCCGTCGATATAGAGCTGCGTGAGATTGTTGGCGGCATCGTGCACCGCGGCCACGTGATGCCACTGCCCGACACTCACGGCATCCGCCGACTGCACCGACCCGCCGCCAAAGCGGCCGAGTTGCAGTTGTCCGCCGGCGATGATTTCCAACTCGGCCCGCTGGCCGGTGCCGTCATAACCGATGGTCAGGATTTTCTGTTTTTCGGTCGGCACGGCGTCGAGATAGACCCAGGCTTCCCACGTGAAATCGGAATCGCCGGTCGCCAGGCTGGCAGGATCGGCAAGATCGATATAGTCGCCGGTGCCGTCGAACTGCACCGCGCGGTTGACGTTCTCACCCAAGGCCATGGGCGCCTGGCGCACGTAGGTCGGATCACCGACCACCGTCGCCGCGTCGTCGGGCCCGACGGTGTCGCCCAGGTACTGGTGCAGCGGATAATGCGCTACCAGCGTGGGATCGACTGGCCCCTGGTCGGTACTGTCGGGGCGCTGGAACATGTCGTTTTGGATGATGGCGTCCGTCCGCGCGGTGTCATAGATCCGCAAATCGGCAATGGCGCCAGTGAACTCGTCGGAGGTGCCGCCGTCGTTATCGGCGCCGATCAGGAACGGCTCGCCATCCGCGTCGGGCAGCAGAGCACCGCCGGCCGCCTTGGCGACACCCGCATTGTTGCCGTCCAAGAAGAGCGTGACGTTGTTGGAGGCGTCAAAGGAAAGCGCGACATGTGTCCATTCGCCGATCGTCAACGTCACGCCGGCGGTCGCGATATCCGCGGCCGACCAGGTGAGCGAGCCGGCGCCGACGCCCGGAGTCTCCAACAAAACCTCGCCGGCCGCGGTCAGCGACAGGCGGAACCCATCGTCGGACGTGGCGTGCCCCTGGCCCATGATCTGCTGGTCGACACCGAGCGCGTCGGGCCGGATCCAGGCTTGAACAGTAAAGTCGTTGGTCAAGTTGCGGGTGACGGCGTTGTCGATCTCGATATGATCGTCGACGCCGTCGAGCACCAGATAGTCGGCGAAGCGGTCGTTCGGCGGCCCGCCGGCGGTCAGTTCGTTGGCATTGCCGGTGATGTCGATGAGGCTCGGATCGCTGTCCGTTTCATCCAGGTTGTCCAGGGTGTAATGGGCCTCGAGCGCGCCGTTGACATCGTCCACGGCGTCGCCGGTGAGATGCGCATTGGCCGCAATGTCGGCCTCGGTGCGGGCTTCCGACCAGACGCGGATTTCGTCGATCATGCCCCTGAAGTGGGTGCTGGCGTCGAGATTTTCGCCGAACACGTAACCACCGGCACTTAGGTCGAGACTCATGGCCACCGGCGCGCCGCTGGACTGGCCGTCGAGGAAAAGCTGCGCCGCCGCGCCATCATAGCTGACGGCAACGTGATGCCACTCGCCGTCGTTGATCGTTTTTCCGGATACCGCCGTGGCAACACCATCGGCGGTAAAGGCCGTCAAATTGCCGCTAGCGTCGACACCGATCTCCAGGCCGAGCGAGCCTGAATCCTGCCCGATGGCGGCGAACGGCCGTAGCGTCTCGCCCACGGGCACCTGCACCCAGGCTTCAATGGTGAACTCGTCCTGGCCGGGCAGAATGCCGGCCGGATCGACCAAGGCGACATAGTCGTCGGTGCCATCGAATTGTACCGCCGTCGAGGGCGCTGTCGAACCGGCGATCACCGGCGCATCGTCGGTGGCCGCCACGTTGACGGTACGGACATAGGTCTCGCTGGTGCCGCCGTCGCCGTCGGTGACGGTGAAGGAAATATCCCGCGCCGTGGTATCCGGGTCGTCGGAGACGTTGGCGAAGGTAATGGCCCGGGCCAGGGACTGCACCTCTGCCAGGCTGACATCGGTGCCCAGGTTGATGACCAGCGGATCGCCGGCGCCGGTGCCGCCCGAAGCGGTGCCGATGGCGACGCCGTTGAAAGTCACCGTGGTGCCGTCGAATTCGATATCGCTGACGGAAATATCGGCGATGGAGAGCCGGTCGTCGGCGCTGCCGTTGGCGGAAATGGAAACCGTCAGCTGGCCGCCATCGAAGTTCGGGGAATCGATGTCGTCGATGGCAATGCCGTCGTTGATGATGACCGGGCCGGAAATGTCCTCGGTGAAGGTGGACAAGGCCGAGGCCAATGTCGGCACCTCGGTCGACCAGACCACCGACGACGCGCCGGGATCGATGGTGCCGTTGGGCGCACCGGAAACCAGGTTGGTCGCCGCCGCGCCGCTGCCTTCGTTCAGTTGCCAATAGCTGGCCAGACCGTCTTCGTCGCCGGATAGCTGCTGGCCCATAAATTCTTGGATGTCTTCGGCATCGCGGGCGTGATCCCAAACGCGCACGTCGGCGAACTTGCCGTCGGCGTATTTCTCACTCGTGCCGTTGTTATTGTCAAAATGCCCGATTTCCAGCGGCAAGCTGCCGGAGATCAGATCATGGCCCGAGTAATCGTAGACGGTACCGGCCTGTCCATTGACGAAAACCGTAATCAGGTGATTAGCGGCATCGACGGAAACCGCAACGTGGTTCCATGTCCCCGCCGTGATCTGCGCCGGGCCGATGGGCGATCCTTGACCCGCAAAAATATTGCCGTCCGTTTGGCCGGTGATGTCACTCAAGCCGGCAATGAAGATCACCTCGCCGATCGGATTGACGTAGAACAGGGTCTCGGAATTCGCGTTCGATTCACCCGATACGACCGTCGGCTTGGCAAAAATCGGATTGTGATCGCTCAGGTCATCGAAATTGACCCAGGCTTCCAGCGTGTAACTGGCGCCGAGCGACGTCAGGCCGGTATCGACATAATCGTCGATGCCGTCGAGGTCGAGCGAATTGGCGGTCACCGACGTGGCGGTCGCCCCGATCGTCGGCGCATCGTTGTAAGGCGTGATTTCGACGTCACGGTAGAAGGTTGCGCTGGTGCCGCCGTCGCCGTCGGTGACGCTGAACGAAATGCTGCGGGTCGAGATCGGGTTGTCGTCGAAGCTCTCGAAGGTGACGGCGCGGGCCAGGGCCTGGACGTCGTCGGCGTCGATGCCGGCGGCAAAGGTGACGACCAACGGATCGGTGTCGCTGGTACCGCCGGAAATGGTGCCGAAGGTCACGCCTTCGTTGAATTCCAAGGTGCTGCCGTTGATGTTGAAAAGCTCCGGCGTGGAGCCGTCGACGCTCAGCCGGTCGAAGGCATTGCCGCCCTCGCTGACGTCGACGGTCAGCGTGCCGCCGGCCAGGTCAGGCGAATCGATGTCGGTGATGATGATGCCGTCGTCGATGAGCGCCGGGCTGCCGCCTTCGGCGAATTCGGTCGGCGCCGGGCCGGAGATCTTTTCAGGCGTCGTCGACCAGACCGGGCTGCCGGAAATCGACCCCGAGAGACCATTCGGGCCCGCGTCGGTGACGGTCGTGCCGCTGCCGTCGTCCATCGGCCAATAGCCGATCAAACCGGTCTCGTTGCCGCTCAGGCCATTGATGTATTCGCTTTGCAGATCGGCTTGGGAACGCTCGCCATTCCATATGGCTACTGGACCTATCTGACCGGCGAATTCTTCGTCACCCGAAGTCGGGAAACAGTCCGCCAACAGCAGGCTCGATCCGTAAACGCTCCAGCTGTCGCCGGAGTTGGGAGAAAAGGTATCTGTGGCGACCAGCTCACCATCAATATACAGCTTGACTGGGTCGCCAGCATTTTTGCCATGCACAACGGCAATTTGGTGCCATTGGTTGTCGACGATGTTTCCGCCGTAAACTTCACCGTAGTTTCTTTGATGGTACTGATCGAACTGCCCCCAAGTTACCGTACCGTTCGGCTGAACAGCGAGAGTGGCCTTTTCCCGCGTTCCAGAACTGCCCGTCGTGCCGCCATTGTCACGCTGCATGAGCACTGCCGTACCTTGGCTCGTACCATTCGAGCCATCATCGGAACCCCAGACACCATCAGTCTTGACCCAAATGGTCCAGGTTTGTTGTGGGGTGTCCATCACCGCGTCATGCGCGATTGACACCTGCCCGCCGGGCGAACCATCGAAAGCTAGCGTCGCATTTGTAACGACACCGACTTCACCGATCTCCGGCGCATCATTGGTGCCGGCAACGCTGACGGAACGCACCAACGGCGTAGAGACGCCGCCGGCGCCGTCGGAGACGGTGAACGAGATATCGCGGCTGGCCGTGTCCGGATTGTCGCCGAGGGTTTCGAACGTAATGGCACGCGCCAGCGCCTGAACATCGGCGAGGCTGGCGCCGTTGCCAAAGGTGACCACCAACGGATCGCCGGCGCCGGTGCCGCCGGACGCGGTGCCGATGGCGGTGCCGTTGAAGGTGACGGTGGTGCCGTCGAACTCAATGTCGGTGCTACCGATGTTGGCGACGGAAAGCCGGTCGTCGGCAGTGCCGGCGGCGGTGATCTCGACCACCAGTTGGCCGCCGTCGAACAGGGCCGAATCGATGTCGGTGACGGCAATCAGGCTGTCAACGAACACCGCGTTGGACGTATCCTCGGTGAAGGTCTCCGGCGTCGACTGGGTCGTCGCCATTTCCGGCGCGTCGTTGACCGGCGCCACGTTGACGTCGATGACCTGGGTGACGGTGGCGCCTTCGCCAAGCGCCGCCGGCTGATCGGTGATCGGCGTGGCGCCGTTGATGACCGCCGGGCTGGTATTGTTAGTCAGGTCCGTGATCGTGGAGGCGGATCCATCGTCCATGGCCCAATAGCGCAGCAGCCCGTCTTCGCTACCCGTCAGCCGGCTCCCCATGTCGGCCTGGATTTCGCCCTGCGTGCGGCCGTAATCCCAGATCCGGAAATCGGTCAGCGCGCCGCTGAAATCGTCGCCGCCGACATTCTTGCCACTATTGCCGATATTGATGGTGCCATCGACGCCCAGGATCGACCCGATCGATGCCGTGCTGAACGAGCCGACGGCGTTGCCGTCAACATACAGGTTAACGTTCGAACCGTCATAGGCGACGGCTACGTGATGCCAACTGTTGTAGGTCCAGCCGGCGGTGACGCCGTTACCGCCGTTTTCCGTCGTATAGGCGACATTGGTGCCGTCGCTCATACTGGCAAACAACTGCCCTTCGTTGCCCAACTCGATCCGCAAGGCTTGATAGCCGGTGGACGCTTCGACGCCGCCAAGATCGAACAGGTAATCGAATGGCGACGAAGTCGTGGCATTCATCCAGAATTCGACGGTCACCGCCTCGTTCGGCAGGTCGAGCGGGGCGGCTTGGATATAGTCGTCGACGCCGTCGAAGCTCAGCGCCCCACCTTCCAGCGTCTCCGTCACCCCGACGGTGAAGCTGTCGGTGCCGAAATAGTCCGGATCGGGGGTGTAGGTATAGGTGCCGGTGCCGCCGTCGAGGCTGACCGAACCGTGCGCGGCATCGGTATCGAGGCTGTAGGAAAGCGTGTCGCCATCCGTATCGAGAACACCGATCTGGCCCGACAGCACATGATCTTCGAACGTGGTGACTTCGCGGCCGTAGAGGGTTTCCGGCCCGCCGCCATCCACCCTCTGCGCCGATGTGTGAACGTAGGTGGCACCGGTGATCGTACCGTCGCTGTTGCCGGTGGCATCGGTGGCGGTGGTGCCGGTTCCCTCGTCCAGTGTCCAGTTGCCGACCAGGCCGGTTGACGTGGGATCGACAGGGGCATCCTTGAAGGCGTTGATCTCGATTCCGCTGCGCGCCGTATCCCAAAGCCGGACATCGGCAATCTGGCCATCGAAGAAGAAGCTTTCGTTGTCGTCGGCATAGGCGCCGATGCGCAGGTTGTTCGCGGGATCGTAATCGATGCCCGTACCGGCATAGGGCTCGGTCTTCACCAGGGTGCCGTTGACGTAGATATTGACACTGGTGCCGTCCCAGCTGGCGGCGACATGGTTCCAAGCCCCAAGGTTGAGTTGGTCGGTGCCCGAGCTGATGAACAGGTTGTCATCCGGCGTGTTTTCACGCTCCAGAGAGAAGTAAAGGCCGCCGGAACCGTTCAGCAGCAGCCCATAACCGCTCTCGGTGTAGTTGGTGTCATGGACGCTCGACAGGATGCCGGCAAAAGCGGTATCGGTTTCGGGACGGATCCAGGCCTCGATGGTGATGGCATCGGTAACCCCGAACGCTGACGCCGTGCCCAAATCGACCTGGTTGCCGACACCGTCGAAATCGAGCACCGGGGCATACGGCTGCACCGGCGATCCATGCGCCACCTGGGCGGCGTTGGCGTTGCCCGAAAGGTCGGCGGCGACGCCATCCGGGCCGATCTCGTCGAAGGACCAATAGCCTTCCAGGTTGGGCTCGGCGGCGATGCGGGTGCCGTCCAGATGCGATTGGAAATCGAGCGCGATCTCCTCGACGCTGCGCGCCTCGGACCAGATCCGGACTTCGTCGATCTCGCCGTTCCAGTGGCTGTTGTCGTTGCTCCCCCAATCGTGCGAAGCGGTGTCGACGCCGATGGTCAAGCCGTTGTCGGCGGCGGCGCCGCCGTCGGGGTTGTTGGCGTAGCTCTCGGTGCCGACCACATCGCCGTCGACCATGAGCGTGATGGTCTGCGCCGCGGTGTCGCGCACCACCGCCACATGCGCCCATTGGTTGAGGCTGAGCCCGGTCTCGGTGCCGGCGAAGTAGACGGTGGTGTCGTTGTTGCCGTCACCGGTCTCGTGGAAATAGTAGAGCCCGCCGTCGGACGTGGTGTAGACGGCATAGAGCAGGTTGTCGGCGTCGGAGCCGGAATCGTGCACCGGCGACGAGAACGCCAGGATGGCGTTTTCGGTGCCGTCGGTGGCGAATTCGGCCGGCTTGATCCAGGCCTCGATGGTGAGATCGCCGGTGATCGCCAGGTTGTCGGCGGTGCCGCGGCCGACCTCGACGAAGTCGTCCTGACCGTCGAACTGCAGGCTGCCGCCGGCGCCGCCGTTGACGCCGAGGACCAGCGGCTCATCGTCGACGATGGTCGCCGTGCCGGTCGCCTGGCCCAGGAAGGTGCCTTCAGACGGCGCCGTCAGCACCACCGTGAACTGCTCCAGTTGCTCCGCCGTCAGGTCGTCGACCAGCGGCACGGAGATGGTCTTGGTGGCTTCGCCGATGGCGAAGGCGACTGTGCCGGTGGTGGTGACGTAGTCGGTGGCCGCCGTCGCCGTGCCGTCGGTGGTGTTGAAGGTGGCCGACGATTCGATGTTGATGTTGCCGGAACGGAACACCGTGAAGGTGGCGATGCCGAGCGCCTCGTTGACGGTCACGTCGCCGATGTCCAGCGTGGTCGGCTGGGTGGCGGCGAAATCGTTGTCGTCCAGGTCGGCGGCATCGACGCCGGCGAGCGTAATGGTCAGCTCCGCCACCGTGCCGTCGCCGTCCAGGTCGATGCTGAGCAACTTGGTGGTGTCGTCGAAGATCGCCGACGCATCGCCGCCGCCGGTGAAACTGCCGCCGGCCTGGAAGCTGAAGCTACCGCTGACGATGCCCTCGAGGACGATCTTCTCGTTGTTGTCGGTGGCATCGAAGTCGGTGATGATGTCGCCCAGGACCAGCGGCGATTCGCCGGCCGCCTGGTAGACAAAGAGATCGGACCCGGTGCCGCCGGTGAGCGAGTCGGCGCCGAGGCCGCCGATCAGCAGGTCGTTGCCGTCGCCGCCCAAAAGCGCATCGTCGCCGCCGCCGCCGATCAGGGTATCGGCGCCGCCCCTGCCTTCGAAGCGCTCGTCCGCGGCGGTGCCGATGATCAGGTCATCGCCGCTGAGAGAACCGCGGATATGCTCGATGCTGATCAGGGTGTCGGTGCCCCAACCGGTGATGACCGCGTTTCCGGCGGATTCGTTCAGGTTGATGGAAACGGAGCCGACGCCGGCGCGGTCATATCGCGCCATGTCGAAGCCGGCGCCGCCGTCGATGGTGTCGTCGCCGAACTCGGAGATGAACCGGTCGTTGCCGAGGCCGCCGATCAGGGTGTCGTCGTGAACCGAGCCGCGCACCTCATCGATGCCGGAGAAAAGGTCGACGTTGCCGTCGCCGTCGTCGTAGGTGGTGCCGTCGGCGATATTGACGTGCACGCCGGCGCCCGCGGTGCGGTAGCTCAAGCGCTCGAACCCGGCCCCGCCGACAATCAAATCCTGTCCAGCGCCGGCCCGGAACTCGACCCAGTCCCCGCTATCGGTGCTGCCGACCAAATTGTCGTTGTAGTCCGAGCCGATGACGATCAAGCCGCCGCTGGTCTCGTCGATGGCGTCGTAGTTGAGCAGCGTGTCGGTGCCGTTGGTGTATTTGTCGACGGTGACCGTGGCGCCGGAGAAGTCGATTTCGAAACCGTCGTCCAACCCGCTGTAGTCGAGGAAATAGGCGCCCTGGCCGGTCTGGAAGTCGATGGTGTCGTTGCCGCTGCCGCCGGTGATCTGGTCCGCGTAGTCGTTGTCACCCGTGAGGATGAGATCGTTGCCATCACCGCCGACGAAGACATCGCTGCCGGCACCGCCGGCGAGCGTGTCGTCGCCGTCGAGGCCTTCGAGGCGTGAACCTTCAGCCGTGCCGATCAAAATATCGTTGTTGAGCGAGCCCCGGATGTTCTCGAAACCGGTGAGTGCGTCGGTGTCGCCGAAACCGTCCAACGCATGGCCCGACGCAACGCTGAAGCCGCTCAGCGTCTCCGTCGCGCCGGACAGGTTGACGACCACGCCGGCGGCGGAGTTCATATAGTCGATACGGTCGATGCCGGCGCCGCCGTCGATGATGTCGTCGCCGGCCATGCCGCGGAACACCTCGTTGCCGGCCCCGCCGGTGAGGGTATCGGCGAACTGCGAGCCGACAGCCGCATTGACGCCGGTGAAGGTATCGACGCCGACGCCACCGCCCGATCCGGTGCCGGCGCCGGTGTCGTCGATGGTGACGATGACGCCGCTGGTGGCATCGCGGTAGGAAACGCGCAGGTTGCCGTTGCCGGTGATGACGTCATTGCCGCCACCGCCCTGGAAGTCGAAGAAGTTGCCGTACTGGCTGCCGTCCCAGTCGCCCGCCATGTTGATGGTGTCGGCGAAATCGGACCCGAGCAGGCGATCGATGTAGGCGAGGCTGTCGGTGCCGACAGAGGCGTCGCCGGAGACCTGGCCGAAGTTGCCGCTCAGGCTGACGGTGATGGCGCCGGTGGCGTCGCGGTAATCGACGGTGTTGGAATCATGTCCGGTCAAAGCCCGGTCGGCGCCGGTCAGAATGTCATTGCCGGCGCCGCCGACGAGCAGGTTGCGCCCGACGCCGCCTTCCAGGATGTCGTTGCCCTCGCCGCCCAAAAGCCAGTCGTCGCCGCCGTCGCCCTTGGGCATGTCGATCAGCGCCAGGAACGGCGTATCGGCGACATCGGCCGTGAGCCGCAATTCCTTGCTGTCGCCGCCGGCCGTTGCGGTCACGATGGCCTGGATATCGGTATCGGCGTTGATCGCGGCAATGAGGTCATCGCGGATATCGTCCAGCGTGTCGACGGCATCGGCGGTGACCGTGACCGTGTGGCCATCGACCTCGACGCTGAAGGTCGCGCCGTCCTCGATGTCGCCCTCGAGACGAACCACGTCCACCTGCTGTATGCCGGTGCCGGCCGGGGTCAGGGTCTGGCTGTGCGACCTGGGCTCGTCACCGTTGAGAATGTCGTCGCCGTCGCCGCCGCGAATCTCGTCGTCGCCGAGACCGCCCTGCAGCTCATCGATACCCTCGTGACCGATGATGATGTCGTCGCCGTCCAGCGCCTGGATGAAGTCGTTCCCCGACCCGCCGACCAGGAAGTCGTCCCCCGCCGACGGCACATCATCGATCGGCGTCGCGACGAAAGCGGTGGAGCTGCCGGCGAGCGCCGACGCGCTGACGCCCGGCAGGATGATTTCCATGTCCGGCACGCCGTCGCCGTCGCCGTCGATGACCAGGGCCTTGGTGCCGTCGTTGAACTTGGCCGAGACGGTATGGCCGCCGATGAAGTCGTCCGAGGCGCCGAGCAGCGTGAAGCGGCCATCACCGAAGCCGTCGAACAGGATGGTGTCGACGCTGGGATCGAAGTCGGTGATGGTGTCGGCGCCGCCCAAGGGCGAGTCGGTGACCGCCGTATAGCGGAACACGTTGCCCGTATCGGTAAAGGATTCGCCCGGGAACCGCCCGGACAGCACATCGGCGCCGCCGAGACCGGTGATGGTGTCGGAGCCGTCGTCGCCGATCAGTTCGTTGGCGCCGTCGTCACCGGTGATGACATCGTCGAACTCGCTGCCGACGACGTTTTCGACACCGGAAATCGTGTCGACCTCGCCGGCGGCAAGGAAAGCGATATCTTCGAACCCGGTGGCGCCGGCCCCGATCAGGCTGGTGGCGCCCGATACCGGGTCGACCGTGTAGAGCGAGGAACCGTCAAAGCCGTAGAGCACGCCATCCGAATTAACGCCGAGACCGTTGAAGGATTGGCTGACGCCCGCACCTGCGCCGACCACACCCGTATCGGGATCGATCCCCTGGATCACAGCTCCTTCAGCGCCGAAGCTGTAGCCGGTCTGGTAAAGGGTTCCGTCCGGCGAAAACGCGAGCGAACTGCCTTCGCTCAAATCGGTGGTGGTCAGGACGGTGCCGGTACCGGCGGCATCGAAGGCGTAGACGGCTCCGCTGCTCTGGGTGGCGAAGAACTCGGGCCCGCTGGCACCGCTCCGCACCGCCATATCGCTAAGATCGAGCGGCGAGCTGGAATCCGTTACCTCGACGCTGGAAAGCTGCGCACCGGTTTCCGGGTTCAACTCCAGCAAATAGGAATGGTAATCCGGGCTGATGTATTCGGTCCGCAGGACAAACAGTCGGCCGTCATCGGTGGTGGCGACGCCTTGCAGGCTGCCGGAACCGGAAATCGTGGTGAACAGGCTGGAACTGCCGTCCGACGGGTCGATGACGTAGAGATCGTTACCCGTGATACCGAACAGCGGCGCTTCATGCCCGCCGATCCGCGCCTCGCCTTCGCTCAGGTCGACGTCGACGCCCTTGCCGCCGCTGACTGAGCCGAGGTCGTATTCGATGGTATCCACACCGTCGCCGCCGACGATGCTGTCGGAACCGCTGCCCTGGATGAAGTAGTCGTCGCCGGCGCCGCCGAACAGGACATCGTCGCCCTCGTTGTCGACGATCAGGTCATTGCCGCCGGCACCGGTGAGGGTGTCGGCAATCTCGGTGCCGATCAGCGCCGTATCTTCATCCGTGGTGGCGGTGTCCTCTTCGAGATTATAGGTCTCCAAGGTCCCGTCGCGGTCGAGATCGAAGGTGAATTCGTCGAGCGAGTGGGTGTAGGCATCACCGACGGAAATGGTGAAGTGATTGGAACTGCCGTCCTCGACCTCGATCTGCAGCGAGTCTTTACCCGCCTGGCGGAAGACGTCCATGACGTCGAATTCGAGCCCCAGTTCCAGGCGGTCGGAACCGGTGCCGGTGAGAATCTGATCGTCGCCGCCGCCATAGATATAAGTGTCGTCGCCGGCGCCGCCGGAAAGCTGGTCGTTGCCGGTGCCGCCAATGAGCACGTCGTTGCCTTCGCCGCCGGCAAGCAAGTCGTTGCCGGCACCGGCGGAAAGGGTGTCGTCGCCGCCGCCGCCGAATAGCGCGTCGTCGCCGCTGCCCGACGTGATCGTCTCGCTCTCCTCGCCGCCGCCGAGCGCCAGGTTGTCCGTCGAGGACGCCTGGTCGAGCGAGGTTTCCAGGCTCAGAGTCTGGATACCGTTTTCATCGGTATAGCGGATTTCGTCGATCGGGTCGTTCAGGTAGTCGGCGATGGTGACCGTATGGGTAACGGTTTCGTCGCTGGTACGCTGGATGGAGATCACCAGATCCCCGGCGGCGCTAAGCGCCGTACCGGTCACTTCGTAAACCGAACCGAGATCGAGGATATCGGTGCCGCCACCGGCGATGACGGTGTCGTCACCGTCAGAAGCGATATAGACATCGTTGCCGGCGCCGCCCTGCAGCAGGTCGTTGCCGAGGCCGCCGTCGAGGGTGTCGTTGCCGGCACCGCCGCTCAGCGTATCGTTGCCGAGCCCGCCATCGAGATAATCCAGGCCGGCGCCACCGATCAGCACGTCGTCGCCACCGGCCGCCGAAGACAATGCCAGTTGCGTGGAGAAGCCGCCGTTCAAACCGGTCAGTTGCAGGCCGCCCGTGACGGACACGGCCGAAACAAACTGGCCGACGCCGCCGGTGTCGGCGTTAATCGCCGCGACCAGCGCCGCGTGCAATCCGTCCAGGTCGGTTTCCGAGCCGTCGACGGTGTAAGTCAGGCTTTGATCGTTGACGGAAACGGTGATGGTTTCGCCGCTCGCCGGCAATTCCACGATCTGGATCACGTCGGTCTGCGCGACCTCGGTAACTGAGGTGGTGACCTCGAGATCGGTCACGCCCTGGTCGTCGATGCCGGCGATATTGGTGGTCGCGGTCGAATGGGTGAAAGCCAGGCCCGGTAAATCTGCGGGGCCGATGGAGAACTGGTTGGGCGCGGTTTCGGCCACGGCCTGGATCAGTTGGCTGGTTACCTGGCCGTTGACCGTGTTGGCGGCATCGCTGTTGATGGCAGCGACGATGTTGTCACGAAGCACCGCGGCGCCGCCCGAGACATCCGTAGCCGTGACGGTGTAATCAATGGTGAACCCGGAAATGGTGTGCACGCCCGAGAACACGATGTCGTCGATGGTGATCGAGTAGACGTCGCCTTCCTCGAGCTCGGCACCGTTGAATTCGAGCGTCTCCTGCTGCGCCGTCCCGGCGGCCGCAGTGACCAGCGAATCGATGACAAGGTCATTGGCCAGGGTCACAGCGGCGTCGACGGTGGACGATGCGCTCAAGGAGAAGGAACCGGTCACGCCCGGCACAATGGCCGTCAAATCCAGTTCAGCCGCGCCGCCGCCGACCGCGCCGGTCACCAGCGTGCCCAACGAACTGCCGGACAGATTGGCGAGCAGACCGTCGCGGATATCGTCGAGCGTGGTGTCGCTTGCCTGCACGGTATAGGTGACGTTCTGGCCACCTGGGGTCTCAAGCGTGAAGACATCGCCGACGTTCACCGTGCCGGTGATCTGCACGGTTTCGATTTGTGCGGTTTCGACGCTAAAGGGTGTTACCACTTCTTCGGTGAACGTCGCCGACGACGAAGCGTCACCGATGATGCTGGCCGAAACCGGTATGGGCACCCCTGGGGTGACCGCATAAAGCGTTACCCGGTCGGATGAAGCGTTGGCGGTAACGAAAGAGGTCCATCCGTTGGCCGGATTGTTGATGAAGTCGCGCAACTGAATGGCAATGTCCGACTCGGTCTCGGTGCCGGAGAAGGTGGCTGAGGCGGTCGTGGCCCCCGAAAGGGAGAGTTCGAACAGAGCACTTGTGCTGATGCCGAATCCGATAACGAAATCGAGCTCATGCGCAGTGCCATCCGCGGCCGGCGTATCCGTGAAAATATTGAAATTCTGGTCGTTGACGGTGCTGATGGCGTCCGTGGTGCTCGGGTTTGTGACCGTGAACGGATCGAAGCTGCGGCCGGTCAGTTTGATCTCGGTGCTGCTGATCTCGGAAACATCGATTTTGTCGGTCAGCCGAAGCCCATCGGCGTCGAGGGTGGTGTCGGCGCGGATGGCGCCGATGATGCCGTCGCGCACGTTGGCGATGCCCATGGGAGACGGCACCGTGTAGCTCACCGTGACGCCGTCGATATCGACGGAGAAGACATCGCCGACCTCGACACTGCCGGAAATCGTCAGCTTGGTTTCCTGATAGAAACCGGAGCCGCCGTCGTTGTTCGGCACGCTGGCCACCGTGGTAAGCGTCTGGGTATCGGCGCCGCCGGCATTGACGGCGACGGCATCGAGCGAAAACGAGCCGCCCGGCGCACGGGCGGTGAGCTTGATCTCGGAGGCGTTCGCGCCCTGTTCGGCGGTGACCATGGGGCCGGCATTGGTGTCGCTGTTGATGGCGGCGATCAGCGACGCCGTCAGGCTGGCGGGATCGGTTTCCGACGAAACCGTCACCTGCACCGGATGGCCGGCAATGGTCACCGTATAGGTGTCACCGGCCTCCACCGTGCCGGAAACGGTCACGGTCGAGACCTGCGCGGTGCCCGGCTGGAAGGTGTTCTCGGTGGCGACCGAATAGGGAACCGCATCTCCGATGAGAACGTCGTTGCCCTCGCCACCGGAAAGCTGGTTGGCGCCCGATCCGCCGACGATGGTGTCCGAATAGGCGGAACCGATGACGTTCTCGACATTGAGCAGGTGGTCGGGGCCCTCCAGTTTGGGGTCGGGTTGCCCGAATACCAGGAAGCTCCCAAGCCCACCTTCGCCGGAATAGGTGCTGATCGCCAACTCGTCGGCGCCATCGCCGTTCATGTCGTCGATGAACGAAAGAACACCCCCAACATAACCGCCGGAAATGACGAAGCCGTCGTTGCCAAGCGGGTTGGTGACGTCAATGGCACCGGTTTGGGAATCAATCAGGTTGTCGAGGTGCTCGCCACCGAAGATAACGTAGGTCGCACCGTACTCGCCGACGGTGGGATTCAGGAACGGTGAACCGAGGGCAATATCGGCAACACCGTCACCGTTGAAATCGCCGCCGCCGGCAATATCGTAGAAAGTATCGTCGGAATAGATGGCGAAGCCATGGGTGCCGTCGAGGCTGCCGACATCCAGAACGCCATCCAACGCGCCATCATCGGCGTCGAGGGCCGCGAGGTGATTGATGCCCCCGCTTGCCGAGTCGTCACCGAACAGGACGTAAGCGTCGCCGTTATCGTCGTCCAGCAACAGCAGGTCATCGGTCCCGTCACCGTTCAGATCGCCGGCATTGACGACGTTGTAGAAATTCACCCCGCTGACGACGTAGCCGTGCGCACCATTTCCGTCGTCCAAGTAGGTCGGGTCGATGGTGTTGTCGTTTTCTTGATCGGCGAGGTCCAACGACTCGAAATGCGAAGTCTCGCCAGAGGGATCCGAATCGAGATCCGCTCCCCCGAAAATGATGTAGCCGCCATGAGAGGTGTCAAAATACGTATCGTAGGTATTCACCCCTGCGAAATCGGCAATCCCGTCGCCGTTGATGTCGACCAAGGCTGTTGCCCGATTGGCGCCATAAATGGTGTAGACGCCTTCGCTATCAATGGCGTCTTCTAGGGCGAAACCGCCGTCGATCGTACCGACCGTTTCGCCACCCGGCTCGGCAAGAGCGAGATCGAGCGCCTCTAGGTTGTCACCGCCGTAGACAACAACAGTCGCATCGGGTCCGTCCTGGAAGGAAAACACCAAGTCATCGGCGCCATCGCCATCAAGGTCGCCGGCGGAAACTTTGGCCGCATAGAAATTTTCAATGAAAAGCCCGACGCTACCTGCACTGTCGATTACAGCCGAATAGGCGGAATTCGCACTGATGGTGCCATCCAAATCTGTGTCGTACTGATCGATCGCCGTCAGATTGTCTGCGGCATAATCGGCGTTATAGCCGCCATACATAATGCCGAAACTGCCGTAGGCGTTGGTAACAATGTCGTCAAACCCATCGCCGTTGATATCGGCGACGCTCAGCGCATAACCGGTGTAGAAATCGTGGACAATTAGGCCGGAATTCTCATCGATTGTGGCAACGTCGAGAGTACCGTCCCTACTGGCTTCAACGGTATTATCCAAAGCCGCCAGAGAACCGCTGAATATAATGAAATTGGCACCCCCGACCGTCGTCGTCGAGATTTCGTTCTCGGGCGCCCCAACAATGAGTTCGCTGAACCCGTCACCATCGATATCGCCGATGCTGGCGAATTCGTATGCATCTACGCTTAAGCCGCTGACCTCGATCACATAGCCGTTGCTGCCGTCAAGCGAAGAAACATCGAGCACATTGGCTGGCGGATTTTGCGCCTGTTCGTCCGCCGCCGGACTTCCACCGTCGGCAACCCCGGACGAAAGCTCGACCGAGATGCCCTCCTCCGCCGTGGCGAAGCTGAAGGTATCGGTACCGGCGCCGCCGTCGAAGGTGTCGCCGCCGCGGCCGCCGATCACGGTGTCGTCGCCGGCGCCGCCGGTGACATCGGCGCCGGTATCGCCGGAAACACGGATCGTGTCGTTGCCGGCGTTGCCGACGACGGTCTCGACGCCGGTCACGTCGACGATGTTGTTGCCCGTGCCGAGGATCAGCGTATCCGCGCCGCCACCGGCGTGGAAGAAATCGCCTTCCTCCGAGGTGCCGACGAAGGTCACCGTGTCGGCGGTGCTGGAGCCGGTGACCTCGTCCTTGAGGTCGGTCTCCAGGATCACCGTCTCGGTTCCCTCGACACTGACCGCGCCGCCGGAGATGGTGACGGTGAGGGTCACGGTCTCTGTGGTGCGCGCGTTCTGCGAATCGCTGACCTCGTAGGTGAAGGTGTCGGTCTGCACCGAATCGACCGGCAGCGACTTCAGTGCCACCGCGGTGCGCGGATCGTAGGCGTAACTGCCGTCGGCATTGATGGTGATCGTGGCACCGAGCGCCGTGGTCCCGGTGAAGCCGATGTTGGTATCGGTCCCCTCCACATCCTCGATCAGGCCGGTGACCTGCAGCACATCGCTGGCATCGGGATCGCTATCGTTGGCCAGCACGCCGTCGGCGGCGGCCACGTTGAGCACTGAGCGGGTGTCGGTGGTCGCGGTATCGGCGACGGCGACAGGGCCGTCGTTGGTGCCCTGGACGCGCACCGTGGCCGTCGCAATGGCATGGTTCGGGTCGACGCCGAACGACTGCATCGGGATCGCCTGGCCGAGCGTCAGGCCAGTCAGCGTCAGCACGTCGGATTGCGCGTCGGGGGCAGCGTTCACCAGCGCGCTGATATCCGGATCGGCGTTCAATTGCTGGACGATGGCGTCACGGACGGCGCTAAGGTCGGCCTCGTCGCCCGTCAGCACATAGTCGAAGGTAAAGTCGCCGACGAGAATTCGGTATTGGCCTCCGGCCGCCGGCGTGCCGGCCAGGTAGATGGCGGCCTCCTGGAACTCGGTCGGGCCCGGCGTCGTCGGATAGATCGAGGCGGAATATTCGTTGGTGGTGCCGTCGCTGACGATATAGGTCACCGTATCGGTGATCGATTCACCCTGCGCCAGCGCCTCGACACCGGAAATGGCACCGGGGTTGTAGGAGATCGAGCCCGGCCCGATATTTTCGGTGGTGGTTTGCACCACGGCCGTGTTGTCGTCAGTGGCGCCGCCGTCGAGCGCCTCAACCTCGGTATCGAAGCCGACGCCGTCCGTCACGGCGGTCAGGGTAAAGACCCCATCCCCTGTACCGGCGGCCGCCGTCACCAGCGCGCTGGCGTCGGAATCGCCGTTGATCGCATCGACCAGCGCGCCGCGCACGTCGCTGATGGCGTCGCCGGAATTCGCGGTGTAGTTGAAGGTGCTGTCGTTGACCGTGATGAAGTAGACGTCGCCCGCCTCCACCGTGCCGCTAAACGTCACCGTATCGACCTGCGCCACCTCGGCGATTCCGGTCGTGATTCCGGCGCCCAGTTTCGAAACCGCGCTGGAAACGGTCAGCGTATCGCCCTCGTCGGGATCGCTGTCGTTGGCCAACAGGTCGATCTTTATGGTGGTGTCGGTGTTCTCCGGGTCGGGCTCGAAGGCCGTCGCCTGGTCGTCGGCGGCAATCGGCGCGTCGTTGGTGCCGTCGATGGTGACCGTCACGGTCGCGGTGGAGAGCTCGCCGTCCGGATCCTTTACCGTATAGGTGAAGGTATCGGTGGTGCTGTCGCCGTCGGCGAGCGAGTCCGTCTCGGCGGCAATCGGCGTATAGACCAGCTTGCCGTCGACCAGATCCACATCGCCCTTGAGGCCCTGGGTGTAGGTGGAGATGGTCAGCGTGTCGCCGTCGGCGTCCACGTCGGCGCCGGCATTGGAATTGTCGGGATCGCCGCCGATCACATCGATGGTGACGGACCCGTTCTCCGTCACCGTCGCCGCGTCGTCCGCCGCCACCGGCACCGAGTTGGCGCCGGTGATGGTCACCGTCACGGTCTGGATGTCGGTGCCGGCGTTGAGTGCCAGGGCGCTGGCACTGAAGGCCGTGCCCGCCGCCGCGCCGGTCAGCGTAATCACGCCATTGGTGCCGCCGGACGCCGTGACCACCGCCGCCACATCGGTATCGGCGGCGATGGCGGCGATCAGCTTCGCCGCCACATTGGTGAGCGACACGTTGTTGTCGGAATCCACGTCCGCCGCCTGGGCGACGACTTCCACGGTGCTGCCGTCGACGGTGACGCGGAAGCTGTCGCCGGCCTCGACGGTGCCGGAAAGGGTTAGGGTATCGACCTGTGCCTGCGCCGGTGCACCGGCGGCGGTCTCCTCCGAGATCGGGAACGGCTCGCCCTCGTTGGTGGAGAAATCGTAGAGCACCGAGACCGAAACATCGGCGCCGGGCGTAGTGGTGGTGATAACGATATCGTCGGCACCACTGCCAACAGCGGCGCTGACCCCGTTGGTGGCGCCAAGTGTGTTGATCTCGGCAATCAGCGCGGTCCGCAACCCGGCAAGGTCGCCTTCGGTGCCGTCAACCGTGTAAAGAACCGAACCACTGCCGACGTAAATTTCAAAGCTGGAGGTGATGTCGAACGTCGGCTCAAGAGTCACCGTATGCACTTGCTGGGTCGCATCGGATGCCGGCGTCGCATTGGTGACCGCCGCCGCCTGGGTGTCGTCGGCGCCGTCATTGCCGTCGGAAACGGTGTAGGTGATGGTGTCGGTGGCGGTCTCGCCGGCGCCGAGCGCGTCGGCGGCGGCGGAATCGGCGGTATAGATAAGACGCGTACCCGCCGCCACGTTGTTGACGGCGACCGATGCGGCCGCCGCGTTATCGGCGATGCCGCCGTTGACGACGCCCGCCGACAGGCTGAAGGCGGTGTTGGTCGCTTGCGCCGTGACGGTGATCGAGCCCGCCGGCGCGCCGCCGCCTGTAAGTGCCACGGAAACCGTCGAATTCAGCGTGGAATTAGCCTCGATGGCGGCGATGATGCCGTTGGCCACATCGTCCAGGTCGCTGTCGGATCCGGTGGTGATATAGGTGACGCTGGTATCGTCGATGGTCACCGTATAGCGGTCGCCGGCCTCGACCGTGCCCTCGACGAGCAGCGTGTCGACCTGCGCCTGGGCCGTGGCCGCCGCCGTGGTGGTCGCCGAAATACCGGCGGGGCTGCCGCCGGCGGGGGTGTGCGTCGCCGTCAGGCTGAAGGCACTGCCGGCGCTGTTGGCGGTGATGACGATTTCGTTGTCGGCGCTGCCGGCGGACGCGGTGACGCCCTCGCCGGCGCCGATCTCGGTGTTGAACTGGGCAATGACCAGGTCGCGATGGGCAGCGACGGTCCCGCTGGTGCCGAGGATATCGTAAGTGAAGGAGCTCGACCCGATGGCGAAGGCATAGCTGTCGCCGTTGGTCACCGTGTCGGACAGGGTGATCGTGTCGACCTGCGTTTCCGCCGCCGACGGGGCCGTGCCGTTGGCCGCCGTGATGTCGTTGTCGTCGGCGCCGACGCTGCGGTTGGCGGCGCTGGCGGTGGCCTTGAACGCGGTACCGGCGGATTTCGCCGTCAGCGTCAGCAGTCCCGCCTCGTCGGCGTCCGCCGCCGCCGTGACCACCGCACCGGCATCCGTATCGGCATTGATGGCATCGACCAGGGCCTGGCGCACGGCCGCCAGGTCGGCTTCCGCGCCGGTCACCGTGTAGGTGACGGCATGGTCGGCATCGATGGTGACGGTATAGGTATCCCCGGCCTCGACCGTACCGGCGATGGCGACCTCGACCACCTGGGCGACATCCTGGGAAACGGCAACGGTGCCGTAGCTGCCGCCCTGGACATCGGTGATGGTCAGGCCATCGGCGTCCACATCGGTGTCATTGGCCAGCGCCTTGATGGAAACGGTCTCGTCGGCGGCGACGCTGGCGGCATCGGCGACGGCGTCGGGGTTGTCGTTGATGGCGTTGACCGTGACGGTCACCGTCGCCGTGTCGACGGCGCCGGATCCGTCGACGACGCGATAGGTGAAGGCGTCGGAACCGGAGTAGTCGGCATTCGGCGTGTAGGTGAAGGTACCGTTGGCGACGTTGACGGTAGCGGAGATATCGTTGTCGGCATTGCCGCTGGCAACGTTGGTGCTATCCACCGCGACGCTGAATTCGCGCCCGGCGGTCTTGGCCGTCAGGACCGGATGCTCGCTCGCCGCGTCCTGAGAGATGTCGACAGCGGCCGCGATGGTGGCATTGGCCTGCAGAGCGGCGGCAATGCCGGCATAGACCTCGCCGAGCGTATCGCCGCTGGCGACCGTGTAACTCACTTCGACGCCGTTCACCGTGACTTTATATTTATCGCCTTGCTCGACGGTGCCGGAGACGTCGATCTCGACCTCTTGCTTCTTGAACGCGACGGTGCCGTTCTCGGGCTTGCCGCCGGCCGGCACGCTGAAGCGGTGGCGGTCGCCGCTATCCACGTCGGTGACGCTGAGCGTCGCCGTGACCGCCGCGTCCTCGTCGACGGAAACCGTGCTGTCGTCGACCGTCGGCGCGTCGTTGGTGCCGGTGATGGTGATGGTGACGGTCTGCTTGTCGGTGCCGGCATTGAGGGCTTCCGCCGAGCTGGTGAAGGCGTTGCCCGCGACATCCGCCTGGATGGCGATCTTGTTGCTGCCGAGCGTCAGGCCGAGCGCCTGGTTGTCGGCGCCGTTCGCCGTGCCGTCCCCATAGGCGGTGACCTTGCCGGCGACGCTGGCGTTGGTATTGATGGCGTCGACCAGCGCGTCGCGCACGGCCTCCAGGTCGCCGGCGGTGGCGGAAGTGACCTCGTAGGTGACCGTGGTGCCGTTGACCGTGACCGTATAGCGGTCGCCCACGTCCGGCGTGCCCGCCAGGGTAACCGTATCGACCTGCAGCACGCCGGTGGCGTTGGCGACCGTATTGGCGACGCTGGCGGCCTGGTCGTCGTTGGCGCCGTCGTGGCCGTCGGAAACCACGACGTCGAGCGTCTGGGTGGCGGTTTCGCCGGCGGCCAGGGTCTTGAACTGGCCGTTGGGATCGAAGGTGATCGAGCCGGTCTCGACGTTCGCCACCTTGGCGGCGCGGGCGAAGGTCTGCGCCGTGCCGCCGGAGACGTTGGTGGTGGCGACGGTGGCCGAGAAGGCGGTGCCGGGCTTGGCGGCGGTGATGTCGATCTCGCCGGCGTTGTCGCCGGCGGAAGCGTTGACCAGGGCGCCGACGCTGGTATCGGCGTCGATGGCGGTGATCAGCTTGTTGACGACCTTGGCGACGGAGGCAGCGTTGTCGCCGTTCACGATGTCGGCCGCCACCACCTGATAGCTGACCGTCTTGTTGTTGACGGTGAGAGAGAATGTATCGCCCGCGTCGACGGTGCCGGTGATCGCCAGGGTGTCGACCTGCGCCACCTGACCGACCGTGTTGACGGTGATGGTGGTGCTGCCGATGGTGATTTCCTGGCCGTTGCCGGTGACCGCCGTGCCGTTGATGGAGGCGATCTTCAGGGCATCGAGATCGATGTCCTTGTCGTTGCCGAGCACGTTGATGGTGACGCTGGCATCGTCGTTGGCGGTGGTGGCGAAGTCGTTGCGCGCGTCCGGCGCGTCGTTGACGGCGTTGACCGTGAGCGTCACCCGGGCGGTGTCGTAGCTCGGGTTGTCGCCGTAGTTGGAAATGGCGTAGTCGAAGAAGTCGGTGCCGGAGTAGTTGGCGTCCGGTCTATAGATGACCTGGCCGTTCTCCGTGGTGATGGCGCGCGACACGTTGGCATCGCCGTTTGAACCATCCGCATTGAGCTTGGTGATGGTGCTCACCAGCCCCTGGCCGCCGGTGTTTGCCGTCAGCGAGAAATCGGAACTGCGGCTGCCGCCATCGGCGACGGTCACCAATTCGGCGATGTCGGCATCGGCCTCAAGGCCGGCAATCAGCTTGGCAATAACGTTGTCGATGGTGACGGTATTGTCGGCATCGACATCTTCCGCTTTCACCGTATAGGCGACCCCGTCGCCATTGACGGTGACCGTGAACTTGTCGTTGACGGCAATGACCACGTCACTGGCGATGGTGATGGTATCGACCTGTGAGACCAGAGTGACCTTGCCGTGGGCCGGCGGCGCCGCGGTGATGGTGGCGCCGACCAGCTCGCCCTCGTCGAAGCGCCTGTCGTCGTCGGAGGTGTCGACGGTGCCCGCAGTGATGACGTTGAGGGTGACCGACTGGTCCTCGTCGACGCTGCCGGTATCGTCCTGGGCGACGGGGCGCGCGTCGCGGGCCTCGCGCTGCGCCGCCAATGCCGCTTCCTCGCTCGCCTGGGCAAGCGCCTTGGAGAACTGGCTTTGGCCGGCAACCGCCTGGGCGGCGGCCTGCTGCGCGGCGAAGGCCTGGGCACGGGCCAGGTCGGCGGCGTTCTCCGCCGGATCGATCTGCGCCTCGGCCTGGGCGGCCTGCGCCTCGGCGGTATCGGCGTCGTTGCCGTCCGGGGTCGCGATCGGCTGGATGGTGTCGGATATGGTCTTCGCCGTTTCCGCCGCGGTGGTCGCGGTCTCGACCGCGTCGGTGACGGTAGCGGCGATATCGGATGCGACCTTGAGGCCGGACCGCAGCGCGTCGAGGCCCTTTTCCACGCCCGACCCGGCGACGGTGACGGTATAGCCGTCCTGGCCGTCGGCGTCGTTGGCCGAGGCGGCGACCCGGAAACGCGCCGTATTGCCGTTCTCGGCGACGACGGAAAGCTCGCCGTCCTCGAACCCGGCGCGTGCCGTGAACAGGCCGTCGAAATCGCTCTCGTCCTGGATCGCCTGTACCAGGGCATCGCGGACGGATTCGAGCGTCGTGCCGACGCCGCCCGAGCCGGCGGTAACGCTGAGCGTGGCGCCGGCGTTGTTGGCGACGGTGGTAACCGCGGCGAGGCCGTTGTCGGCGGTGCTGCCGGCGGCGCTGACACCTTCGTTGGTGACCGCGAAGGCGGTGCCGGCGGCCTTCGCCGTCAACAGGATCGCGCCGTCGGCATCGCCGGCGCTGGCCGATACGATCGTCTTGGTATTGGCATTGGCGTTGATCGCGGTGAGCAGGCCTAAGCGGATATCCGCCAGGTCGGCCTCGTTGCCGGTGACCGTATAGGTGACGGTGTGGGTGTCGATCTGCAGGGTATAGATGTCACCCTTTTCGACGCTGCCGGTGAGCGTCAGGGTATCGACCTGCGGCACCGCCACGGTGACGCTGAACTGGTCGCCCGATTCGACCGCGCCGGTGATGGTCACGTCGGAGACCTGGCGGGTGGCGTTGCGCGCGGTATCGATGGTGCCGATCACCGTGTCGATGGCGTTGCCCGCCTCGACACCGGCGTTGGCGGCGGTGAGCGTATTGACGTTGGGCTGAGCGCCGGTCACCGGCGTCGATACGGCGGTCGAGAAATTGTCGCCATTGGCCGCCACCAAAAGCAGCTTGCCGTCGGCGGCACTGGCACTCGCCGTCACCAGGTCGGCGGCGCCGGTATCGGCATCGTTGATGGCGTCGACCAGCTTGTCGCGGATGGCGTTGAGCGAGGTCTCGCCGTCGACGGTAACGGTGACGGTCTTCTCGTTGGCCTCGCCCTGGTTGATGACCAACTGGAACTGATCGCCCGACTCGACGTCGCCGCCAAGCGTCAGGAAGGTGGCTTGCGGGTTGTTGGCGGCGTCGGTCAGGATATCGATGGCCTCGGCGGCGGAATTGCGCGCCGCCGCCATTTCATCCGCGGCGTCCGCCTCGTTGGTGGTCACGAAGGTGGTCGCCTCGGTGAGCATGCCGTGACCGGCGGTCATCGCTCTCAGGGCTTCGGTCAGGGCGTCGCCGGCGGCGTCCAGGGCTTCGTCCAGGGACGCCTGGGTCGCCTGTTCGGCGGCCAGCGCCGTGGCATCGGCATCGTCGATGACGGCCCGGTAGGCGGCGGCGCGAATGTCGGGGTCGTTGGCGGCATTGGCCAGGGCGGCCTGGGCGAGGGCATTGCCGGCGGCCTGGTTGGCGGCGGTCGAATCGCGCGACGCCGAATTGGCCGATGTCGCGGCTGCCTGCTGCGAGAGCTTGGCATCGGCCAGCAGGTCCGCCGCCACGTCGCCGGCACCGGGCAGCGCATTGGCGGTCGTCGCCGCCGTCACGGCGCTGTCGGCGGCGGCCTTGGCGGTGGCCGCGCTGGTGGCCGCGGAACTGGCGGCGTCGCGCGCCTGCACCGCGTCGGCGGCGGCCTGGTCGGCGGCGGAAATATTGTTGGTGGTGGTCGACAGGTTGACATAGGCGAGCGGCGCCGAAGCCGCATCGGCGACCGCGGCGCTGGCCGTGAAGCGGGTGCCGGCGGTCTCCGCCGTCAGCGTCAGCGTTTCGCCCGAAACCGCCGCCAAGACGACGCCGCCGACGGTGCCGTCGGCGTTAATGGCGGCGGCTAGATGGGTGAGGATATCGCCAAGGCTGCCGTCCGGCTGCGAGCCGACCGTATAAGTGACGATGTCGCCGTTCACCGTCACCGAATAGACGTCGGTGTCGTTGAGCGCCGCCGTGCCGGTGAAGGACAGCGTATCGACCTGCGCCGTCGCCGCGACATTTTCGACGGTGCGGGCCTGGCTGACCACCGCATCATCGACGCCGCCGGTCGTGTTGACCTGGGAAACGGCGATGGTAAAGGCCTGCCCGACGGTGTCGGAGGTCACCGTCAACTGACCGTCGGCGGTGCCGGCGGCGGCGGTGACCGCACCGCTGACGCCGTTGGCGACGTTGTTGATGGCGTCGACGATGCCCTGGCGCACGGCGGCCAGTGTGGTCACCCCATTGGCGACGACATAATCGACGGCGGTATCGTTGATGGTGACCCGGTAGGTGTCGCCCTCTTCGACCGTGCCGTCGATGGTGACGGTATTGAGCTGCTTGGTGCCCGACTGCGCCAGGCCGGCGGCGGCTTCGTCGTCGCCGGCGGCAAGCACGGCATCGGCGATGGATTTCGCCGTGCGCGTAGCAAGCGCCGCATCGGCGGCCGCCTGCTTGGCGGTGGCCGCCTGGGTTGCGGCGTCGCTCGCCGCCGAGGCGGCATTGTCGGCCGCGGTGTCGGCGGCAACGGAGGCCTGTGCCGTTTGCGACGCGGTTTCCGCCTTCGTCGCCTCGCTCGCCGCGAGGGTCGCCTGGGCCGCGGCATCGATGGCGGCGGCGGAGGCTAGGTCGTCGGCGCCGCGCAGGTTGGCGACGGAGGTCGAGATTTGGATGGAGTTGTCGTTCGCGCCCTCGGCGCCGGTCTCGGCGGTGGCGGTGAAGCCCACCCCGGCGATGTCGGAGGTGAGGGTGAAGACACCGTCTTCGGCACCGGCAGCGGCGGTCACCACATCCTTGGTCGGGCTGGCGTCGGCGTTCATGGCATTGACGATGGCCGTGCGCAGGCCGGCCAGCGAGCCTTCGGTGCCGTCGGACGTATAGGTGAAGGTATGCAGCGTGCCGCTGGAATCGGTCACCTTGATGACATAGACGTCGCCGTTCTCGGGCGATCCGCTCAACGTGACGGTATCCACCTGCGCGGTCTGCGTGGAGCCGCCGGAGTTGGCCACCGTGGTCGCCGTGGTGGCGGTGTTGTCGGTGGCGCCGCCGGTGGTATTGGTGCTCGACGCGGTGGCGCTGAAGGCGATGCCGGCGCTGTCGGCGGTGATGGTCAGTTGGCTGTCGCCGGCACCCTCGGCCGCGGTCACCGTGGTCGAGAGCGCGCTCGAATTGATCGCCTGGATAATGCCGTCGCGAATGTCGGCGAGGGACGTGTCGGTGTCGGTGACTTCGTAGGTGATGTCGACGAGATTGATGGTGACGGTGTAGGTGTCGCCTTCCTCGACGGTGCCGCCGATGGTCACCGTGTCGACCTGGCTGACGCCGCCGGCCGTTGCCGCCGCCGATTGTGCCGCGTCCGCGGCGGCTTGTGCGTCGGCGCGCGCCTGGGACGACTTGGGGCTGCTGGCCAGGGCTGTCTGCGCGGCGGTGGCCTGGGCTTCGGCAACGGCAGCGAAAGCCGCCGCCGAATCGGTCGGAGCGGTCGCCAACGCCGCCGCCTGGACCGCGATGGCCTGCGCCTCGGCGACCGTCGGCGCCGCCGTGACGCTGGCGGCCGTTGAGCTAAGTGCGTCACCGCCGGAAGCGTCGGTGGAACCCGCCTGCAGGGTGAAGGCGATGCTGGATTTCAGGGCCGTAAGCACGATCTCGCCGGCGTTGGCGCTGGATGCGGCATCGACCAAATCGTTGGCGCCGTCGTGGCCGTCGATGGCCGCGACCAACTTGGCCACCACGTTGGCCAACGTCGCCGCGGCATCGCCGCCGACGACATCGCCGGAAAGCACCGTATAGGTGACCACCGCCTCCGTCGTTTCACCGAGGTCGAGGCTCACGGCGAAACTGTCGCCAGCGGCGATATCGCCGCCGATGGTGAGCGTGTTCACCTGTTTCGGGATTGAAAGCGCCGCCACTTCGGCCGACAGCCCGACCGCATCGGCGGTATCGGCATCGCCGTCGGAGGCCGCCGCCTGGGCCGCCGCGGCCGCGGCCGTCGCCGTTGCCAGCGCCGCCGTCGCCGCCGCCAGATCGACCTTGGCCGCCGCCGCCGCCGCCGCGTCGGCGGCGTCGCCGGCTTCCTCTGCGGCCAATTGCGCCGAGACCTCGGCGGCAGCCGCGTCGGCAACCGCCTCCTTGGCGTCGGCGAGCGCCTGTTGGGCACGGTCGTTGGCGGTTTTGGCGGCGGTGTAGGCTTCCGGATCGATATCCTCGGCCGGCTTGGCAAGTTCAAATGCCTCCGCCGCGTCATCGGCTTCCGATTGTGCCGTCACCTCGGAGGCTTCCGCCGCCTGGCGGCTCACCGTCGCCTGGGCCGCGGCGGCCTGCGCCTGCTGCGCGGCGGCCGATGCCGTTGCCGAAGCGTTGATCGCCGCCTGGGCGTCGGACTGCCGGGTTTCCGCGCTGGAACGGGCCGATTCCGCTTCTGCCGCCTCCGCCAACGCCTTTTCGGACGCCGCGCTGGCTTCCGCCTTGGCCTGCTTCAACTGTTCCGCCGCGGCGTCGATCCTGAGCGCATTGGCGGCATCGACGTCGCTCAGTGCCTGGGTCGCCACTGCCGCCTGGGCGACGGCCACGTCGGCGCTGGCCTGGGCCGCGCTGGCCGCCTGCACCGCCGAATCCGCCGCCGCCTTGATCGACGCGACCTGCTTCAACTGCGTCGCGTTGGCTGCCGCCTGGACCTGGGCCAGGGCCTGGGTCGGGGTGCCGTTGGTATCGTCGAGCACCGCCGCCGCGTCGGCCGCCGCCTTGATCGCGTCGCGCGCCGCCGACGCCGTTTCCGCCGTCAACGACAGGCCGAGATCCTTGGCCGCCTGGATGATCGCGGCTTCCGCCGCGTTCGCCGCCGCCTGCGCCGCCGTCGCCGCCGCGTTGGCGGCATCGACCTCGGTCTGGGTGAGGCTCGACGCGTTGGCGTTGGTCTCCGCCGTGTCGGCCTGGGTGGCGGCGGTCTCGGCGGAGGTTTCCGCCGTGTCGACCGCATCCGAAATGGCCGCGACGATACTGGCCACGGCAGCGTCGGCACGCGCCTGGGCCGAGGACTGGGCGCCGATTTCGAAGGCTGTGGCGAAACCCGCTTCGGAAGCGGCATCGGCCGCGACGCCGGCCGCGTCGGCGGCCGCGGACGCCGCCGAGTTGGCCACCTGTTGCGCCACCTGCGCCGCCGAGTTGGCCGCTTCGGCCGCCGCCTTGGCGGCGTTGTAGGCGGATTCGGCGTCGTCACGGGCCGAAATCGCCTGCGCCACGGCGGCATCCCACACCTGCTCGATGGCGGAATCGGTCTCCAGGCCATCGTCGGCGGCGGTGCGTTTCTGCTCGACCTCGGTCACCGCGGCGATCCGCGAATCCCAGGCCGCCTTGGCCGCCGCCAGCGCCACGTTGGGCTGCACCGCGTCGGAGGCTTTCTGCGCCGCCGTCACCGAAGCGGACGAGGCCGCGTCGGCCGCGCGCGACGCCGCCGCCGCTGCTTCCGAAGCACTCTTCTGCGCCGCCAACCGGTCGGCCGAGGCCGAACCGTCGACCCAGGCCGCCGAGGCCGAGGCCGAGTTCGCCGCCACCGTCGCCGCCGCGTCCGCCGCACCGGCATCGACCGCCGCCGCCGAGGCCGCAAGGGAGGCCCGCGTCGCCTGGGCCAGCGCCGTCGAGCCGAAGCCGCGCGCCGCTTGCGCCGCAGCGTCCGCCGCCGCCTGAGCCGCGTCGGCTGCCGCCTGCGCCTGATCGGCGAGCCGTTCCGCCGTTTCCGAATCGATATTTTCCGCCGCCGCCTGCGCCTTGGCCAGCAGCGACTTGGCTTCCGCCGCCTTGGCTTCCGCCGTATCGGCCAGCGCGGTCGCGCGTTCCGTTGCCGCCGACTGCGCCGCGGCGCGGTCCTCGGCAGCCTGGTCCGCCGCCGCCTGGGCGTTTTCGGCCGCTTCCGCGGCGGCCGCGCGGGCCGCTTCCGCCGCCGCCGTCGCCAGTGCCGCCGCCTGATCCTGCGCCGACTGCAAATCGGCCGCGGCACGGGCCTCGACGGCATGGTTGTTGGCCGTGGTCGAGGCCTGGTTGCCGATGCCCGACGAAGTTGCCGCCTGGGCCGCGGACTCGGCCGCTTTTTCGGCCTCCTTGGCCGCCGCTTCGCCGGCGCCGGACGCCGCCTGGGCGGCCGACTGGGCACGCAGATCCGCTTCCTGCGCCGCCGCCGCCGCGGCAGCCGCCGCCTGCGTCGCCTGCGCCGCCTTCTCTTCCGCTTCCGTGGCCGCCGCTGCCGCCGCAGCGGCGTCGTTGTCGGCCTCCGCCTGTTCGGCCGCCGCCCGTGCCGCGCCCGCCTCGTCCGCCAGCGCCGCCGCCTCGGCCGCCTTGGTCGCCGCCCGGGTCGCGGCCAATGCCGCCGCTTCCGCTTCCTCGGTGGCGTCGGCGAGTGCCTTGGCCTCGGCCGCCGCCTTTTCCGCCGCCGCCTGGGCCGCAGCCGCGCGCGCCGCCGCCTCCGCCGCCGCCTTGGCTTCGGCCTCGAGCTTGGCCTGGTCGGCGGCCTGTTCCTTCTGGCGCATGGCGTCCTGCAGGGAAGCGGGATCGACCGGCTCGGGATTGACCACGTCGGCAAGCGCCGAGGCGGCGATGGCGAACTCGGCCGAAGCCTCGGCCGATTCAGCCGCCAGTTCCGCCTTCGAAGCCGCCGCCTTGGCGGAATTGAGCGCCGCCGTGCGCGCCGCCACCGCAGCCGCGTCCTGGCTGGCGTACGAGAGAGAGGCCGCGGCCTCCGCATCCAGCGCCGACGCCGCCGCGAGTTCGGCATACTCGGCAGCTTCCGCCGAGGCGGCCACGGCCACATCCTCCGCCGCCTGCGCCTTGATCTTGTCGGCGGAGCCGATGATCGTCCAGGAGCGGGCGATCTCGGCGTATTCAGCCGCCGTATCCGCCGCCGCTGCCGCAAGATCGGCATATTCCTGCGCTTCCTCGACAGCCACGTCGAGGGCCGCCGATGCCTGAGCCTCGGCGGCGGCCTGCGCCACGGCGAGCGTGCCGTCGGCACGCGACGCCGCCGATTCGGCGCTCGAAGCGGTCGCCGTCGCGGCCAGCGCCTCGACCAGCTTCGCCTCGGCCGCGGCCTCCAGGTTGTCGACGTCGGTTTGCGCGGCGTCGGCCGCCTCGCTGGCGGTGGTCGCGGTGGCGCGGGCGGTGGTGGCGTTGGTGCGCGCCGTCGCCGCCGCGCCCTGCCAAAGCGTCAGCACCTGATCGGCGAAATCGGAGGCCGCGTCGGCGTTGGCCAGCAACTGGGTCTTGAGCACCGCGTCGGCGATCAGCACCGCATTGGCGGGATCGGCGTTCTTCGCCGCCGTCGCAGCATCTGCCGCCTGCTGGGCGCCGCTGGCGGTGACGTCGTCAAGGCCGCTGACGGCGAGGCCGGAGCCGGTGTTGGTGACGGTGACGGTCACCGCCGTGGTCACATAGTCGCCGGCATCCGCGCCCGCCGAGGTGTCCGGGGCGGCAACGTAAATGGTGTCGGTGGCGCTCTCGCCGCTGGCCAGGTCGCTGTACTTCGACGGCGTCGCCGTATAGGTGAGCGAACCGTCGGGAGCGATGGTGATACTGCCCTTGGTGCCGTCGGAAGCGCCGTCGGCGACAGCGGCGGCTTGCAGGGCCGCGGTCTGGGCGCTGGCCGCCTCGCTGTCGGCGGTGGCGGAGGCATCCTCCAGGACATCGGCGCGGGCCCCGGCGACGGCCTCGCCCACCAGTTTTTCGACCAGCACGCCGCGCGCATCGAGCACAGCGGCGGCGGCGGCCGCGGCGGCGGCGGCGGCGGCGGCGGCCACCGATTTGGCGCCTTCGGTTTCGACCGCGCTCAGGTCGCTGACGCCGAGCGTGCCGGCGTTGTTGGTCACCGTGACGGTGACCGCCTCCGTGGCGAACGAGCCGTCGGCATTCTTGCTTGCGACATAGAAGGTGTCGGTGGCGCTGGCGCCGTTGGCAAGGTCGGCATAGGACCGCGCCGTCGGCGTGTAGGTCACCGACCCGTCAGACGCCACCGCGACGGTGCCCTTGTCGCCGTTGGAGGCGCCGAGGAATACCGCATCCGTCTTCTTGGCGTCGCCTTGCGCGGTGCCGTCGATATAAGCCTGCGCCGCCGCCAGCGCATCGGTGGCGGCCTCGATCGCGGCGATGGCCTCGTCGGCGGTGATGACGTCGTCGCTCTGGCCGGCCTCGAATTCGGCTTCCGACTGACCCGGCGCAAATCCCACGTAGCGGACGAATTCGTCGAAGGCACTGGCGTCGATGCCGTTGCCGAGTTGCCCCAGGTCGACGGCGGCATCAGCCTGCTTGCGGTAGGCCTCGGCCTCCTTGGCGGCATTGATGGCGGTGGTGGCGTGGCCGAGGATCTGGTCGAAGGTCAGGCCGGCGCTCATCGACAGCTCGGCCGCCTTGGCCGTTTCGTCGGCTTTCTGCAACGTCAACTCGGCGAAGCCGATGGCCGACTTCATGGCGGCGAAGGACTCCGAGTCGCCGGACTCGTTGACGCGGGTCTTGATCCGGCCCATCTGGGTCTGGACGCCGCTGACCAGTTCGGAGAGCTCGTCGAGCGAGACCGCATCGCCCTTCGAAGAGGTGACGCCGGCCAAAGCGCTGTTCATCTCGGTGTTGAAATTGTCGGCCGCGGAGGTTTTTGCCGCGGCGGCCACGTCTTGACCGGCGGCCTTGGCCGCCTTGGCCGCGATGATCGACTTTGTCAGCACCTTGTCGGCGGCGGAGATGGCGGCGGCGACGATCTTCTCGACCTTGGCGATGGCGCGGGTGATGTCGGAGGAATTCGACCCGCCGGTGCCGAGACCGACGAAGGCCTCCAGTTCGGCGATCAACTCGTCCGAGACGGCCTCGCCCTTGGCGGCGGCGGCCATGGCGGCAAGCGCCGATTCCTTGGTCGACGACGCACTGGCGGCGAAGGTGGCGGCGGTGCCCAGCGACTTCAGCGGCGCGGTGATGACCGCGGCCAGGGACTGGGCCTCGCTCGCCGACATGCCGACGCTGGACGCGGTCGCCTTGACGATGATCTGGTTGGCTAGCGCCGCCGTCTTTGTCGCGGCGGCGACCTCCGCGGCGGAGGCCGACTGTTCCGCGGCCGTCGCCGCCGAAATGATCTCGCCCAAGCGCGCGGTGGTGACGCTGTAGTCGACCTGAATCTCGTTTTGGAATTTGTTGAAGAACGGTAGCGGATCGATCTGCGGCGGTTTCAGCAGGTTCTCGATGAACGGCTTGAAGCCCTCCAGCTGCAACTGGAATTGCCGCGCCTGGGCCAAGCCTTGCTGCACCGCCTCGTTCAGTTGCTCGCCGATGTCCTGCAACTGGTCGAGCACGTCCTGCGGCAGTTGCTCGCCTTCCTGCTGCCCTTCCGGCGGCGCCGTCTGCGGCTGTTGCGGATTGATCGCCAGCACGTTGTCGTAGCGCGTCGCCAATTGCTCGGGCGACAGGATGGTCGGCTGCGGCGGCGCCTGGCTGACCGAGGTGACGGTGACGGTGGCGCCGATGACGTTGAGCACCACGGTGCCGGCTTCGTTGGTGATGACGATTTCGCCGGTGGAACCGTTGGGATCGGGCAACAGCGAGATGGTGTTGTCGTTGCCCTCGCCGCCGACCTCGCCGGCGATGGTGGTGCCGCGAATACCGATGGTGGCGACCGGCGTGTTGAGGTTCATGGCCTCGGGGTCGGTCTTGGAAATCTGTCCGGAAACGAAGGAGAAGGTGCCCTGCACCAGGGACATGGCGAAGGAGTTGTTTTCCGATCCGCCGCCGGGATCGTAGACCATCTCGTCGAGCACCATGCGCCCGGAATCGCCCAGCGAGAAGGTCGATTGATCGGCGAATTCGATGCCCACGGCACCGTCGTCGGCGGTCTCGACCACGTCGCCCTGATAGACGGGATCGCCTTCCTTGAGGCGCACCTTGGTGCCGTCGACGCGGGTCGCCTCGACGGTACCCTCGGCCGTGGTCACCTTGCCGATGGGTTCGCCCGGCGAAGCCTGCGGATTGGCCTGCGCGTATTGGCCGGGCGCCAAGGGCCCCGCCAGCTTGGTCGCGAGCGGGCCGTTGATGACGGCGCCGGTGCCGGTGTGCAGGTCGGGGGGCGTGGCCAGGTTGAAGAAGTCGCGGATGACGACCAGTTGGCCGTCCTTGCCCTGGAGCACGAGATCGCCGCCCTGGCGGACGTATTCCGCGCCAAGAATCCAACCGCCGTCCGGCAACAGGATATCGCGTCCGGCCTGAGCCTGGACGATCAGCGGGCCGGGCTCGCCGGAGCGTTCCGAATCGCCGTTGATCGGACCGTCAAAATTCAAGCCCGTTCACCCTTTATGCCGCGCATCATGGCGGTTACCATCCCACTGCCGTAACGGCGAATCAATCTCCGCACGGAGGCACTATTGCTACCGTGAAATTCCACCTTGCCTGCGAGCACGTATTTATGGGGCTGGTTTTGTTCCCACCACGTCATCGCCTCAACCCCTTATCGGCAACACCGCGATCTCCATTAATTAAAGGAATTCTAGGCTTTTTCGAACAGTCGGGTAAAGCGATTTCTGGGTCGGCATTGGTCGTATTCCCGGTTGCCCGCACCCGGTCCATGCGTGTCGTTGTCTTGCTCCGACACACCTGCTATATGGGGACCATCGTAACGAACGCTGGCCGCCGCCCCGATCCCGGCCGCAAACCGCGTTCTTTTTGGGAAATTCAGCCATGGCGAGACGCAGGCAGGTTTACGAAGGCCGCGGCAAGGTGCTTTTCGAAGGCCCCGAGCCAGGCACCCTGGTACTCGATTTCAAAGACGACGCCTACGTTCCCGAGACCCACAAGCGCGGCACCATCACCGGCAAGGGCGTGCTCAACAACCGGATTTCCGAATATCTGATGCAGCGGCTGGGGGAAATCGGCGTGCCGACGCATTTCGTGCGGCGCCTGAACATGCGCGAGCAGTTGGTGCATGAGGTCGAGATCATCCCCATCACCGTGGTGGTGCGCAACATCGTCGCCGGCACCATGTCGACGCGTTTCGGCATCCCGGAAGGCACGGCGCTGCCGCGCTCGGTGGTGGAGTTCTATTTCAAGTCCGACGAGTTGGACAACCCGATGGTCACCGAAGAGCACATCACGGCGTTCGGTTGGGCGCATCCGCAGGACATCGATGAAATCCTGGCGCTGTCGCTTCGGGTCAACGACTTCCTGTCCGGCCTGTTCTTAGGGATAGGGCTCCGCCTCGTCGACGTCAGCCTGGAATTCGGGCGGCTGTGGGAAGGCGAGCAGATGCGCATCGTGCTGGCCGACGAAATCAGCCCCGACAATTGCCGACTCTGGGACCTGGCCACCAACGAGCCCATGGACAAGGACCGCTTCAGCCGCGACCTCGGCCGCGTCGAGGAAGCCTACCAGGAAGTGGCCCGGCGGCTCGGCATCCTGCCGGAAGGCGGCCCGCGCGACCTTAAGGGTCCGCAACTCATGCAGTAAAAACAACGCTCTCGAGGTGAGATCAGGCATGAAAGCGAAAGTCCACGTCACCCTGAAGAACGGCGTTCTCGATCCGCAAGGCAAGGCCGTCCAGCATGCACTGGGCGCACTCGGCTTCGGCGGCGTCGACGAGGTCCGCCAGGGCAAATACATCGAACTCGACCTGGCCGAGACCGACGCCGGCGCGGCGCGCGAGCACGTCCGTCAGATGTGCGAGAAGCTGCTCGCCAACACCGTGATCGAGGACTACGAGATCGAAATCGCCAGTACGTGAGGGCCGCCATGAAATCCGCCGTCATCGTTTACCCCGGATCCAATTGCGACCGCGACGCACAAGTGGCGTTGCGTGAAATTTCCGGCACCGAGCCGGTCATGGTCTGGCACCGCGACACGGAAATGCCGGACGTCGACCTGATCGTGGTGCCGGGCGGTTTCTCCTACGGCGATTACCTGCGCTCCGGCGCCATGGCGGCGCGCTCGCCGATCATGGCCGAGGTCGTCGCCCGCGCCGACGCGGGCGTGCCGGTGCTCGGAATCTGCAACGGCTTTCAGGTCCTGACCGAGACCGGGCTTTTGCCGGGCGCCCTGATGCGCAACGCCAACCTGAAGTTCGTCTGCCGCGACGTCTGGCTGCGCGTCGAGGACGCATCGGAAACCCCCTTCACCGCCGGCTACGCGCCCGGCCAGGTGGTGCGCATCCCCATCGCGCACCACGACGGCAACTATTTCGCCGACGACGACACCCTCGACCGGCTGGAAGGCGAAGGCCGTGTCGCGTTCCGCTATTGCGACGCCGACGGCAGCTTCTCCGACTCCGCCAACCCCAATGGCTCGCGCCGCCACATCGCCGGCATCGTCAACGAAGCAGGCAATGTGCTCGGCATGATGCCGCACCCGGAACGGCTGATTGACGGCGCGCTCGGCGGCAGTGACGGCCGCGCCCTGTTCGAGGGCCTTTTGCGCACCCTGCACTGAGGCCGGGCCGGCTTCGGCCGGCGAGAGACGCACCGGAGGACTGGCAAAAACCGATGCTCAACGTTCGCCCGGTCGTCCACCTGATGGGTCTCCTCGCCTGCTTCATGTCCGTGCTGATGATGATACCGGCATTGACCGACGTCGCCTTTCACGACGGCGAATGGCGGGAGTTCGTGTTCATCGCGATGCTGACCGGTTTCCTCGGCACCGCCGCCGCCGTCGCCACCTGGCCGAAAGAGCCGATCCAACTGACGCTCAAGCAAGCCTTCCTGATGACCTTCCTCGGATGGATCGTCGTCAGTCTGCTGGCCGCCATCCCCTTTCTCGGCCATCCCGGCGTCGGCATCGCCGATGCGGTGTTCGAATCGGTCTCCGGCATCACCACCACGGGCTCGACCGTGCTGACCGGGCTCGACCACCTGCCGCCCGGCGTCCTGCTGTGGCGCGCGCTTTTACAGTGGCTCGGCGGGATTGGCATCATCGCCATGGCAATCCTGATGCTGCCGCTGCTCCGGGTTGGCGGCATGCAGTTGTTCAAGATCGAAAGTTCGCACACGTCGGAAAAGTTCTCGACCAGCGTGTTCGGCATGGTCATGCAGTTGCTGGCCATCTACGCCGGCCTGACCGCGCTCTGCGGATTTTGTTACTACGGCCTCGGCATGAACGGCTTCGATGCCATTACCCACGCGATGACAACGCTGTCCACCGGCGGTTATTCAACGCACGACGCGTCGTTCGGTTATTTCGATAGTCTGGCCCTGCAGTGGGTGGCGACGCTGTTCATGATCTCCGGCTCGGTACCGTTCTTCCTTTACATCAAGGCAATGCACACGGGCCCCCGGCCGATGTTCACCGACCAGCAGGTGCGCGGTTTCCTGGGGTTCCTGGCGGCGGTGTCGCTCGGCCTCACGCTATGGCTGATCGTCACCCGCGGCACGCATTGGTTCGAGGCGCTGACCACCACCGCCTTCCACGTCACCTCGGTGGTGACCACGACCGGCTTCGTCGCCGACGACTACACCCTTTGGGGCACCGGCGCGGTCGGCGTGTTTTTGGCGTTGATGTACATCGGCGGCTGTTCGGGCTCGACCGCCGGCGCCATCAAGATCTACCGCCACCAGATCATCTACATGCTGGTGCGCGCGCACGTGAAGCGCCTGTTCAGCCCCAACCGGGTGATTACCCTGACCTACAACGGCGCCCCGGTACCGCAAGACGTGCCCTATTCGATCCTCGCCTTCCTGGCGGTGTTCGTCGCCACCATCGCGGTCTTCACCGTGTGGCTGAGCTTCTTCGGCCTCGACGTGCTGACCGCCTATTCCGCCACCGTCACCGCGATCACCAATGTCGGGCCCGGGCTCGGGCCGATCATCGGTCCGGCCGGCAACTTCCAGCCGCTGCACGATGGAGCCAAGTTGGTGCTGGCACTGGCGATGCTCGCCGGCCGGCTCGAGGTGCTGGCGCTGCTGGTCGTCTTCGACGGCGATTTCTGGCGCTTCTGATGCTGCTGCCGCTGGCCGACAACAACCCGCTGCGTTACATCCGCCACGCCTACGTGAACTGGACGGTCATCGGGCTCTGCGTGCTGGTGTTCCTCTACCAGGCCGGGCTCGGCGAACGTGCCGGACAGTTGTTCGCGCTCGGCTACGGCGCCATCCCGGCGGTGATTTTCGGCACCGCCGACCTGGCGCCGGAACTGCAGCGCCTGCCCGATTTGGCGACGCTGGTCACCAGCATGTTCCTGCACGGCGGCTTCATGCACCTGGCCGGCAACATGCTGTTCTTGTGGATCCTCGGCGACAACATCGAGGATTCGCTGGGCCATTTCCGTTTCGTCCTGTTCTACCTGGCCTGCGGCATCGCCGCGGCGCTTGCGCACGCGCTCTCCGACCCGGCCTCGCAATTGCCGATGGTCGGCGCGTCGGGGGCGATTTCCGGCGTCATCGGCGGCTATCTGGTGCTGCACCCGAAGGCGCCGATCAAGACCCTGGTGTGGCTGATCATCATCGAACTGCCGGCCTGGCTGGTGCTCGGCATCTGGGCGGTGTTTCAGTTCCTGAGCGCGGTCGGTTCGGCCGGCGGCGGCGCCGGCGGCGGTGTTGCCTGGTGGGCGCACCTGGGCGGACTGGCCGCGGGTTTGATCCTGATCGTGCCCATGCGGCGCAAGCAGATCCCGCTGCTCGGCCGCGGCCTGGCGCCGCCCAAGCGCGGTCCCGCCATCACCATGCGCCCGGGACCCTGGAGCAAACGCCGTTAGCGCCGCCAACGAAAAAAAATCGCCGGCGCGGGGGAGATGCGCCGGCGGAGAATGATCAGGATTGGAGAAGGACGGCCGGGTTGATCCCGACACCGTTTTGTTTGGCGCGGCAAATCCGGCCGCGCTCGGATCGATTCCCTCCGGCGCCTAGCGCTTTCGTTTCGGCAACGTCTGCAGGGTCGCCAGGATGTTCTTGATTTGCTGGCGCGTCAGCGCCGCCTGCCAGGCGGGCATGAACTCGCCGGGATGGCCGTGCATGATCTTGTGCAGCGCCTTCCACGGGTTTTCCGTGGCCACCCGGCCCATGGCCGGCATGGTACGGATCTCGGTGCCCTCGTCGCCATGGCAGGTGGCGCAGAGCGCATAGAAGAAGGCCAGGTCCTCGTCCGCCGAGCCGCGCGCCTCCTTGGTGCGGGGCGCGATGAACTCGTTCATCTCCAACTGGCCGTGGGCGACGAAACTGCCCAGGTCCCAGAGGTCGCGGAACTTCAGGAAACGGTGCATGGCGTGGGTCTTGTCGGTGAGCACGTCGACCACCGCCGCCGGGTGCGCGCCGGCCATGCGGCGGATGCCGCGCAAGCCGGCCGCCCCCTTGTAATCCCAGCCATGGCATTCGACGCAGCGCCAACTGTTGGAACCGGCCGGTACCTCTTTGTCCTTGGGATAGGCGGGATGCGGGGTCTTGGGGACATCCTTGTTCACCTCGCGCGCCCAATCATCATAGAGCTTGCCGCCGCGCTGCACCGACAGCAGCACGTTATTGCCGGGCAGCCCCTGCATGTAGGCGAGCATGTTCACCACGGTGTCCTGGCCGAACACCCGGAGCGCCGGCATCTCGTCGCCGGGATGGCCGTTGAACATCTTGTGCAGCGCCAGCCAGGGGTCGTTGCGGGTGACCTCGCCGATGGGCGGAATGGTCTGCATCTGGGTGCCGTCGACGCCGTGACAGCCGGAGCAGACGGTGACGAAATAGATGCCGCTGGAACCGGCTTTGCCGCGCGCCCGGCGGCTGTCCGGGTCGATGGCATCGGCGCTGTTGATCTGGCCTTGGCTGACGAACATGGCCAGGTCGTGCATGGCGTCCTTGTCCAGGTATTCCGCATAGCCGTGTCCGTCGCCGGACAAGAGCGCGATGATCTCGTCCACCGGCTGGCCGGCCTTGGCGGCGATGCCCTTGATGCCGGTGAAGTCGGGGCCCTTGCCGAAAACACCTTCGGCGCCACGGTAATCCCAACCATGACAGGTGACGCAGCGCCAGGTGGTGGCCGGGTCGGCATTGAAGCGCCCTTCCTTGGGATACAGCGGATGCGCCTGCTTCGGCGCGCGCTTGGCCAGTTCGCGGATCCAGTTGTCGTAAAGCCGGCCGCCGGCGGAGATCGACGCGGTCTCATGCGCCGGCACATGGTCGGCCAGGGCCGGCACCTGGAATATCCAGGGGGCGAGGCCGGCGGCGAGCGCCAGCGCGGCGGAAAGACGGCGCGCGGGGCGGCATGCGGATTTTGCGGTGGCGGTCATGGTCATGGCTTGCTGTCCATCGGTTGCGGGTTCAGCCCTCGTATCCCTGCGGCAATTCGTGCACCACGCCCTTGTGGCACTGGATGCAGTGCTTGCCATCCTTGATCGCCTCGCCGTGCTTGCGCCGGGCGCGCCGGCCGTGGTCATCGAGCACCATGTCGGTCAGCTCGTGGCAATTGCGGCATTCCTTGGACTGGCGCTTTTCCATCTTGGCCCAGACGGCCTTGGCCATCTTCAGGCGGTGCTGCTCGAACTTTTCCTTGTTCTCCACGGTGCCGAGAATCTCGTGATAGACGTCCTTCACCGCCAGCACCTTGGCGATCAGCAGGTCCGGGTAGTCGTGCGGCACGTGGCAGTCGGGGCAGCCGGCCTGAACGCCGACGGCGTTCTTGAAGTGCGCGCTTTTCTTGTACTCTTCGTAAGGGAAGGTCATGGAATGGCACGAAGTGCAGAATTCCATGGTGTTTGTGTAGGCGACGCCCTGAAAGAACACGAACAGGAAACCGGCCGTGCCGACGACACCGATGGCGGCACCGCCCCAGCGCGCCGTCGGCTGCTTCAACCAATTGAAAATCGCTTTAAACATGCTTCCAGCCTTTGCTTCACCATGAATAAGGCGGGCACGAGCAGTCCTTCACCCATCCCCCGGTTCGAATTGTCCCGTTTTCGATTGTTGTTGATCTTGCCGCCAGCGGGGGCTTCCGCCGTCGCCGGCGAAAGCCCCCGTGTCGGATCGTGGTCCGGGCGTGCCCGGTGTCAGCCCCAGATGTCCTTGACGATATTGTCGTACCAACTGTAGGCGTACTGCACCTCGCGCTTCAGGTCCTCGGCCGAGGCATCGCCCGGCGTCAGACCGCCCGCGCCCTTGACCCCGGCGATCATGTTCTTCGCCGCGTCGTAGCGGTAAACCGCCGCCACCGAGAAACCGTAGTCGGTCCCGGCGATGGAGTAGCAGGTGTTGACGTAGGACGGCGTCGGCGCCTGGGCACCGGCGAGAGCCGACCAGATGGCCGCCGCCGTGACCTTTCCTTGCGAGTTGGCGGAATAGCCGGATTTCGGCATCGCCGCCGCCACCGAGGCGTCGCCGAGCACATGGATGCCTTTGTGCACGGTCGATTCGAAGGTCTGCTTGTTGACCGGGCACCAGCCCTTGTCGTTGGTCAGCCCCGCATCGAAGGCGATTTGCCCGGCAACCTGGGGCGGGATGTAGTTGATCACGTCGGCCTTCAGATCGACGAAGTCGGTCTTCACCTGGCCCGGCGCGATGCGCACCAGGTCCTGGGCCTTGGCCGCGGGAATCCACTCGATCATCGCATTGTCGGTGCCGAAGCCGTAGAGCCGCTTCCAAGCCTGGGTGAACAGGCCCTGCTTGGAGAACTTGTCCTTGGTGTCGACGATGACGACCTTGGACTTGGGCTTGTGGTGCTTCAGGTAATGCGCGATCAGGCTGGCCCGTTCATACGGCCCGGGCGGGCAGCGGAACGGGTTCGGCGGCGCCACGATGCAGACCGTGCCGCCGTCGTTCATGGCTTCCAACTGCTTGCGCAGCAGGGCGGTTTGCGGACCGGCCTTCCAGGCGTGCGGGATCTGGTCGAACATCGCCATGGAGACGCCGTCCGCCTGGGGCAGCTTGAAGCTGATGCCCGGCGCCACGACGCAACGGTCGTAGGCGAAGGTGCCGCTCGACTTGGTGGCGACGGTCTTGGCGCCGGCGTCGATGCCGGTGGCCATGTCCTGCACCACCTTGACGCCCATCTTCTTGAGCCCGTCGTAGCCGACGGCGATCTGCGCCAGCGACCGCTCGCCGCCCAGCACCTCGTTCGACATGAAGCAGGTGTGGTAGGTGGCCAACGGCTCGATCAGGGTGACGTCGATGTTGGGATCGGCGAGTTTCAGGTAACGCGCCGTCGTGGCACCGCCGACACCGCCGCCGACGATAACGACCTTGCCGCCCGCCGCACGCGCGACGAAGGGGGTCCCGGCGACCGCGCCCGCGGCAACGGCCGCGCCGGTGGCGCCCAGGAAGGCGCGACGATTCAGGGTCTTGTTTGTCATTTTCAGGCCCTCCTATTTCCGGCTGCCGTAGAAGTTGATGATCGCCTGAAAACCGGCGTCACCTTCGGCCTTCTGCAGGTCGGTCAGGTTACGGATTTTCTTGCGCTTTTCCTTCGCCGACATGGCCGGATTTTCCTCGATGTTGCGCGATCCGGACAGGAAATCGGCGAGCTGGTAGCTCAGGTACGGAACCGGCTGGCCGGCCAGCGCCGGATAGTCGATACCGGTGTAGCCGTCCTTTTCGTGGCAGTCCTGGCAGTATTTGCGCGACAGTTCCTGGCCCTTCATGGCGAGCTTGCCGTCGGTCTTCTGTTCGACCCGGCGGACCAGTTTCTGGCCGGCGAAATGCTTGGCGATGGCCATGATCTCTTCGTCGGTGTAACCCTTGGCGATGCGCCCCATGATCGTCGATTTGCGCTCGCCGGACTTGTAGGCCTTCAGCGTATCGGTGATGTAGTCCGCGTTGGTGCCGGCGATCGACGGCGTGGCGGGCCCGTAGGTGCTGCCGTTGGGTCCGTGGCAGGCATTGCAGGTATTGGCCAGCATGCTGGCCGGCGCCATGCCGGCGGCCTGAGCGTCGGACGGGGCGATCAACATCAACCCCACCGCGACAGCGACGGCCGCAGTCGCTGTTTTTTCTCTCGGTCTCACAAACCTCTCCCTTGTCTAAACTTCAAATGTCTAAACTTCTGTTTCGATTTGGCGGATGTCCGCGCCAGATCATTTCGGCTTTATAGGGGATTCCCTAATATATTTCCACACAAATATTTTGTACAAATTACCAAGATTTTTCAGTGATTGGCGGCACAAATACAAAACTGGAACGCGTCTTTATGTATTACACATTTTTTTAGTGGGTTTTAGCGCCGGTTCGATCGCACGACACCCAAGCTGGCGTTGCCAACCGGTTAGCATCTGCTATGTAAGACAGCGTCACCGTTTACCCCGGGTCCGCGCCGCCGGACCGGCCGCCGGAGAGCTCATCCGCCCATGCCAGACACCAATCCCGACGCCAGCCCCGCCATCACCCCCGAAATCGTTGCCGAGCACGGCCTCTCCGAAGAGGAATACGCCAACGTGCTGCGCATCCTCAACCGCGAGCCGAACCTGACCGAACTCGGCATCTTTTCGGTCATGTGGTCGGAGCACTGTTCGTACAAGTCCTCCAAGCACTGGCTCAAGACGCTGCCCACCGAGGCGCCCTGGGTGATCTGCGGGCCCGGCGAGAACGCCGGCATCATCGACATCGGCGACGGCCAGGCGGCCGTGTTCAAGATGGAGAGCCACAACCACCCCTCCTACATCGAGCCCTACCAGGGCGCGGCGACCGGCGTCGGCGGCATCCTGCGCGACGTCTTCACCATGGGCGCGCGCCCCGTCGCCAACCTGAACGCGCTGCGTTTCGGCAGCCCCGACCACCCCAAGACCCGGCACCTGGTGGACGGCGTCGTCGCCGGCATCGGCGGCTACGGCAACTGCGTCGGCGTTCCCACGGTGGGCGGCGAATGCCAGTTCCATCCGGCCTACGACGGCAACATCTTGGTCAACGCCATGACGGTGGGCGTCGCCGAGGCCGACAAGATCTTCTATTCCGCCGCGTCCGGCGTCGGCAACCCGATCGTCTATGTCGGTTCCAAGACCGGCCGCGACGGCATTCACGGCGCCACCATGGCGTCGGCCGAGTTCGCCGAGGATTCGGACGCCAAGCGCCCGACCGTGCAGGTCGGCGACCCGTTCACCGAGAAACTGCTGATCGAGGCCTGCCTGGAACTGATGAATACCGACTGCATCGTCGCCATCCAGGACATGGGCGCGGCGGGACTGACCTCGTCCTCGTTCGAAATGGCATCGAAGGGCGGCATGGGCGTCGAGTTGGACCTCGACCAGGTGCCGCAGCGCGAGCCCAACATGTCCGCCTACGAGATGATGCTGTCGGAAAGCCAGGAACGCATGCTGATGGTCTTGAAGCCCGGTTCCGAGGACCAGGCCAAGGCGATCTTCGAGAAATGGGAACTGGACTTCGCGGTCATCGGGCGGCTGACCGACAGCGGCCGCATGGTGCTCAACCACAAGGGTGCGACCGTCGCCGACCTGCCGATCGACCCGCTGGCCCTGGCGTCGCCCGAATACGACGAGACCGAGCGCCCCTGGCGCCCGACCCCCAAGGCGCCCGCGGTCGCGCCCGCCGACGTGCCGGCGCCGGCCGATCCGCTGGCGGCGCTGAAGCAATTGATGGCCACCCCCGACATGGCGTCGAAACGCTGGATCTGGGAGCAGTACGACCACATGGTCATGGGCGACACGCTGGGCCTCGGCCGGCCCGGCGGCGATGCCGCGATGGTGCGGGTGCACGGCTCGAAGAAGGCGCTGGCCATGACGTCGGACTGCACGCCGCGCTACTGCCTGGCCGACCCGGCGGAGGGCGGCCGCCAGGCGGTGGCGGAGGCCTGGCGCAACATCACCGCCACCGGCGCCCAACCGCTCGCCATCACCGACAACATGAACTTCGGCAACCCCGAACGGCCCGAAATCATGGGCCAGTTCGTGGGCTGCATCGAGGGCATGCGCGAGGCCTGCCTGGCGCTCGAGTTCCCCGTCGTTTCGGGCAACGTCAGCCTCTACAACGAGACCAACGGCGCCGCCATCCTGCCGACACCGACCATCGGCGCGGTCGGCCTGTTGCAGGACTACAGCCAGGCGGTTGGCATCGCGCCGACGGCGCAAGGCCAGGCGCTGGTGCTGGTCGGCGAGACCCGGGGGCACCTCGGCGCTTCCGCCTTCCTGCGCCTAGCCGCGGGACGCGAAGACGGCGCGCCGCCGCCGGTCGACCTGGCGGCCGAGCGCCGCAACGGCGACTTCGTGCGCGCCGAAATCCTGTCGGGTGCCGTCGCCGCCTGCCACGACCTGGCCGACGGCGGGCTGTTGGCGGCCATCGGCGAGATGGCGCTGGCGTCCCGCATGGGCGCCGAAATCGACGCCGGCGCGGCCAGCGGCCTGGCGCTGCATGCCTGGCTGTTCGGCGAGGACCAGGCGCGCTACCTCGTCGCCACGGATGACCCGGACGCGCTGATCGCGCGGGCCCGGGCCGCCGGCATCGAAGCCGGCCAGGTGGCGCGCAGCGGCGGCGATGCGCTCAACCTCGGCGAATTCACGCTGGCGCTGGATGAATTGCGCCGCGCGCACGAGGATTGGCTGCCCCAGTACATGGCCGGCGCTTAACGGCCAAGGTGTGACGGCCGACACTTCTCAAACCCAGGCCCCTCGATTAAGCTGCCCCCTGGATCAAGCGAGGGGGATCCACCATGAACGACGGAGAGATCTCTCCGGCTGCCGCCGTTCCCGATAAGAAGGACTGGCCCCGAACGTCGTATGGCACCATCGATTGGGAGCCCGCTTTCGAGCATCCCGAGACCGGGCTGATCACGTTGGTGGAACGCGCGGCGACGATGGGCGGCGTGCTCGCCTGCTGCACGGTCATCATCCGCGCCCTGTTCAGCCGCCAGGACGATGCCGAAACCCGGGTCGACTATGAACGCCGGGTCAACGAGGCCATGAGCCTCTCCTTCGACGGCGAGGACGGCGGCGCCAGCGACGACGAGGCCCGCAAGGAACGGGTTATCGGGCTGCTGCGTGAAATCAAGGATATCCGCGTCGAGCGGGCCGAGTTTCACATCGCGCGCATCAAGATGGGCATCGACACCCCCGTCGAACGGCGCGAAGCCGCGGCCGACGACGGCAGCGAAACCAGCCCCGAGCGCAACCCCGGCGCCGACGCCGACATTTCCGCCCCCGATGCATTCATCGAGGCGCTCAGCCAGTTGCTCGCCGGGCGCCTGGAGGCGCTGCGCGAGGAGGTGCGGCCGGGCCCGATCGCCGGTCGGCCGCCGCCGTTCCCGGTCTCCGAGGCTTTCGCCGGGCGCCTGGACGATTTGGTTCGGCGCGAGTTCGCGCCGGCGATGATGGGCGCGTGCCGGCCGTTCATTGTTCAGGCCGAGCAAAAGGAAGCCGGCCAGCGCATTCAGTTCATCCTCGAGAACATGGAAGAGCGGCGTTCGCGAGAAATCCTGTGGGAGAGCTGGCGCATCGTCTGGCAGGAAAAGACCAGCGAACAGGAACTGCCGAAAAAGCCCAAGGAAGAAAAGAAAAGCCTTCTCGGCAAGCTGAAGAAATCGAAGCCGCAGCCGTCATGGATGGGCGAGAAGATGACCGTCGAGGAATGGCAGAAAGAGGTCGCCCGTATCAAGCGTGCGAACAAGGACGCGGAACGGATCTGGGCCGAAATCACCGCGCCCGCCGATGACTTCCAGCCCCCCGACGACAACGACCACCGCATGCTGATGAACCTGTTCGCGCGCACCGCCGGGGCCATGCGCAAGCAGATCACCGCCGTACGCCAGATCGCTACGCAAGGCGGCAACCCCGGCAAGGTTTTCGCCGACTACCAGCAGGGCAAGGACATCGACCTGCCGCTTCTCTGCGCCTGCTGCCAGCGCCCGGAGATGTTCCTCGACAAGGGACTATTGAAGGATTTCCTGCGCAGTTTCCCCGACACCATGAAACGCGATCGCTTCCGCCTGTTGCTCAGGTTTTTCCCCGATTTCCTCTGACCCGGACGGCGAAAAACCCTTTCCCGCCAAGGGTTGACGGGACCGGCGAACGGGGCCATATCCTGGAGGCGGCCCGACACCGCCATCAAGTCTACCCGACGAAGGACACTGCCATGGCCATGGAAGCCACCGAGATCGAACGTCTTATCCGCGAAGGGATTCCAGGCGCGCGGGTTACCATCGAGGACCTGCGCGGCGACGGCGATCATTACGCGGCCTATGTGATCGCGGACGCCTTCGAGGGCAAATCCCGGGTGCAGCAGCACCAGATGGTCTACCAGGCCTTGCAGGGACGCATGGGCGGCCAACTGCACGCGCTGGCCCTTCAGACCAGCACGCCGGACGACGCCGGCTGACACCCCATCAACCCGAGACCGCCCGGGACGCGACCCGGACGGCCGCAACATCAGGTAAAGATCATGAGTGACACTCCCGCATTCGAAAACATTCAATCCGAAATCAACGAAAACGACGTGGTCCTGTTCATGAAGGGCTCGCCGATGATGCCGCAGTGCGGCTTCTCCGCCGCCGTGGCGCACGTGCTGACCACGCTGCAGGTGAAATTCAAGGGCGTCGACGTGCTGCAGAACATGGAAGTCCGCGAGGGCATCAAGCAGTTCTCCAACTGGCCGACCATCCCGCAGCTCTACGTCAAGGGTGAGTTCGTCGGCGGCTGCGACATCGTCCGTGAAATGGCGGAAACCGGCGAGTTGCAGCAGATGCTCGACGCCAAGGGCATCGCTCACGCCTGAGCGCCATCGGCCTGGAACCCGTTTGGCGGGCCGCGCCCCCTCGAACTTCGAGCCGGGCGCGGCCCGTTCGTTTGCCGGGCGCATGGTTGAAAATCGACCGCAATATTTGTTATAATTGAGGGCTGAGAATACGAGAGTCCCGACGATGACCGAGATTCCGTCCCTTGCTGCTGCCGACCGCAACCGCGTGTTGCAGGACTTCCTGCGCCAACGCGACCAGCAGCGCGAGGATTCCCAGCGCATCCGCGAGACCTCCTTCGACCAGCGCCTGCGCCAGCGCGAACTGATCCAACAAGACGCGCAACTGGCCGCCCGGCGCGTCCAGGACCGCCGCGACGATCTCCGGGCCCGGCGCGACGACCAGGACCAGGCCTACGACCGCCAGCGCACCGGCGACTTCATCGACAACGACAATGCCTTCGTCCAGCGCCGCGATTCCATCGAGACGGAACTCAACAGCGCCCGCGATGCGCGCGATCTGAACGAAACCCTCCTGCAACGCGACATCGCCGGCGAGCGCAACCAGCTCGCCGAACTGCGCACCCTGGACCAGCGCAACGACGACCTGCGCGCGCAACTGATCGAACGCGACACCCGCCTGCAGGAGCGCCGCCAGCAGGAACGGATCGATGAGGTTCGCCAAGAGCAGGCACTGCGCCGATCCATCAGCCAAGTCCAGGAAACCGCCCGGAACGGTCCCGCCAACGCCGCCAGCGATCTGGCGCGTGGCGCCATCGTCGACGTCAGCGGCTGATCCGCCAGGTCTTTCGGCAAAGAAAAACGCCCGCTCATCCGAGCGGGCGCTTTTTGTATTCGGATCCGGAAACCCGGGTCAGCGCGAATAGAATTCGATGACCAGGTTGGGTTCCATCTGCACCGGATAGGGCACGTCTTCCAGTTTCGGCGCGCGCAGGAAGGTCCCGGCCAGCTTGTTGTGGTTCACGTCCATGTATTCCGGCACGTCGCGTTCCGGGCTTTCGACCGCGAGCAGCACCATCGGCAGTTGGCGCGACTTCTCGCGCACCTCGATGACGTCGCCGTCCTTGACCTTGTAGGAGGGGATGTTGACGCGCTTGCCGTTGACGCGAATGTGGCCGTGGCTGATGAACTGCCGCGACGAGAAAACGGTCGGCACGAATTTCATGCGGTAGACGACCGCGTCCAGGCGGCGCTCCAGCTCGCCGATCAGGTTCTCGGACGTGTCACCCTTGCGGCGCACGGCTTCCGCGTAGTAGCGGCGGAACTGCTTTTCGGTGATGTTGCCGTAGTAGCCCTTGAGCTTCTGCTTCGCCTGCAACTGCAGCCCGTAGTCGGAGGGCTTGCGGCGGCGCTGGCCATGCTCGCCGGGACCGTACTCGCGCGTGTTGACCGGGCTTTTCGGACGGCCCCACAGGTTGACGCCGAGACGGCGGTTAATCTTGTACTTGGAACGAACGCGTTTACTCATAATGACCCCTCGTTTGCCGGGTGGTGTTGTCCCGGTAGGCCTGGATCCCGCAAGTCCACAATGTTCCGTGGGCCGCGGGGGCGGGATACGGACGGAACCAGCCGCCGATCCACGTTCCCGGGAATGAAGGGGCGCAATATAGGGATTTAGCGGGTCCTGTCAACGCAGTCGTGGCTTTCTAGGCGGACAAATCATGGCATACTGCCGCGCAACCAGGGAGACAAGCCATGTCCGATTTCACCGCCGTCAAGGCGCTCGCCTTCGACTACTTCGGTACCATCGCCGACAAGACCGCCTTGGCCGACGAAATCGACGCCCACCTGCCGGGCCAGGGCGTCGCCTTCGCCAAGCTCTGGTTCGCCCAGACTCAGCGCTACTGCTTTCAGAACGGCATGATGGAACGCCACATTCCCTGGAGCAAGCTGACCCAGGCGGCCTTCCGCTTCGCCGCCGAGGAAATGGGCCTGGACGTCGACGACGCCACCCGCGACAAGTGGATCGAGGCCGACACGCGGCTGCCGGCCTATACCGAAGCCCCCGCGGCGCTGGCGCGCCTGGCCCGGCGCTTCGATCTCTATGTGCTGTCCATGGGCTCGCCCTGGATGATCGAGCAGAGCCAGGAGAACGCCGGCATCGCCGAACATTTCAAGCGCGTCATTTCGACCGAGCCGCACAAGGCCTACAAGCCGGGCCGTGCCGCCTATGAGCTCGGCGCCTTCGAGATCGGCGCCAAGGCCCACGAGGTCGCCTTCGTTTCCGGCAATTCCTTCGACGTCATCGGGGCCAAGAACTACGGCTACCCGACCGTCTGGGTGCGCCGCTACGGCCAGGCGCTGGACGACCTGGGCCTTAGGCCGGATTTGGTAGTCGGCGATCTTTCGGAAATGGCGGACCGGCTGGGCGCCTGAGACATCTCAGCTACGCATCCAGCTCCGTATCCCAATAGAGGTAATCGCGCCAGCTTTCGTGCAGGAAGTTGGGCGGGAAGGCGCGGCCGTTCTCCTGCAACTGGTGATTGCTGGGCGGTCCCGGCGCGCGCAGCGGGTTCATGCTCGCCGCCTTCGGCAGCCGGTGGCCCTTGCGCAGGTTGCAGGGCGCGCAGGCGGTAACGACGTTGTTCCAGAGCGTGCGCCCGCCACGGGCCCTCGGGATCACATGGTCGAAGGTCAGGTCCTCGGCATCGAAACGGCCGCCGCAGTACTGGCAGGAAAATCGGTCACGCAGGAACACGTTGAACCGCGTGAACGCCGGGCGCCGGTTCAAAGGCACGTATTGTTTCAGGGAAATGACACTCGGCAGCGCCATGGCAAAGCTCGGCGAATGAACCTGGTGATCGTATTCGGAGATCACGTTGACGCGTTCCATGAACACCGCCTTGACGCTGTCTTGCCATGACCAAAGCGACAGCGGGAAGTAACTGAGCGGCCGGAAATCGGCGTTCAGCACCAGGGCCGGATAGGTTCCCGCAGCGGCAGACAACACGATCCTCCGTACTGTTTGAACGGAGAATACAATATATTGTGTCGACCCTGCAAACCCAGGCCGATGAAATTTTTATGAATCGAACCTGGGGGCGCGCATATGGGCGGCAAGCAAGGTTGGGCCCATAGGCTTTGCGTGCCGTTCTCCTTGTGCCGAAGATCGACGGCGGCCGTTCGTCATCCGCTCAGATACGGCCGGTGCTGGCCGGCCGTGTTGGTGGTCCGTGCCGGCGGGAAGCGGACCGTCACGGTGGTTCCCTTTCCCGGTTCACTGCTCACCCGCATGGTGCCGCCGTGCAATTTCATCAGATTTCCCACCAGATAAAGCCCCAACCCCGTGCCTTCGTGGCGGCGGGCATGTTCGCCGTTGGCTTGCGCGAACGGTTTCCTGATGCTTTCCACGTCGGCTTCGGACATGCCGATACCATTATCGGCGACGGCAATGACGATCGCGTTCTCCGCGTCCGTTTCCACGCCGATGCCGATCATGCCGTCGTCCAAGGAGAACTTGATCGCATTGGAAACGAGGTTGTTGAGTATTTGCAGGACCGCGCGTTCGTCGGCTCTCAAGGCCGGCAGGCCGGCGGCGGTATCGATACTGACGGTCTGCGCCGGTTTGTTCATCGCCGCGCGGTTCTGGTTGACGGATTCCTCGACCAATTGCCGTACGTCCAGAATCATCTCGTTGACGATGTATTTTTCAGCCTCGATTTTCGACAAATCCAGGATGTCGTTGATCAGGCTGATCAACAGCGTTCCGCTGCGATGAATATCCTGCGCATACTCTTCGTAATGTTCCTCGCCGAGCGGACCGAAGGCATGGGTGCGCATCATCTCGCTGAAGCCCATGATGGCGTTCAGCGGCGTGCGCAGGTCGTGGCTCATGGCGGCCAGGAATTCGGACTTGGCCCGGTTGGCGGCCTCGGCCTCGTCCATGGCGAGTTTCAATCGCCGTTCGGCCTCTTTTTTTCCGGTGACGTCCAGCAATATCCCCTGATAGTGCGTGATCGCACCATCCGCCGCGCGCCGGATCCAGGTGTGATCCTCGATCCAGATATATTTACCGCTGGCGGTCTTCAAGCGGTATTCCTGGCTGAACTCGTCATCCGGCCCGGCGGAATAGGCCGCGACCTCATCGACGACCCGCTCCAGGTCGTCGGGATGGACCACGTCCGCGAACTTGACCTTGCCGGTGAGGAAGTCGTCCGGTGAATAACCGTAGAGCGCGATATTCTTCGAGACGAAATCGACCGGCCATTCCTCCTCGTTCCGCCACAGGAGCGACACCGCCGGCGAGCGTTCGACGATGCGCTCCAGTTCGACGCGGTTCTCCGCCGTGATGTCGCGGAAGATGACGGCGAAGGTCCCGGGCTGCGTGGAGAATGCCAGGACGTCAAAGACCTTGCCCAGCGCCTGTGCGGAATTCTCGAACCTTGCGGGTTTTCCCGTAAGCGCGACCTCGCCGTACACCTTAAACCAGTGGGGTTCGGTTTCCGGCAGAACCTCGCGCACCGTCTTGCCGATGACGGCGTCGCGGCTGAGCCCGGTGATCTCCTGGAACGCGGGGTTGACGTCGGTAAACCGGTAGTCGACGGGATCGCCGTTGCCGTCGCAGATGATTTCGTGCACGGCACAGCCGTCGAGCATCTTCTCGAACAGCGCCGCGTAGCGGGTCTCGCTTTCCTTTAGCGCCGATTCCTGGCGCTTGGGCTCGGTCACGTCCCGGACGCAGATGAAAAAGCCGTCGATTTCGCCGTCGTCTGTCCGGTTCGGCATGTACTCGGTATGGATCACCGTCTCGCCGGCACCTTCGCCCAGGGCCAAATCGAAAGCGGCGCTTTCGCCGCCCAATGCCGCCTCGATGTGTCGTTCGGCCGACGCGTAGGCCGCGTCGCCAAACACCGACCGCAAATGCCGGCCGACCAGGCCTTCGGGCCGGCGACCGAATTGCGCGGCGTAGGCCCGGTTGGCAAACAGGTGGGTCCGGTCATTGGCAACCCAGGCGACAGCATGCGGCATGGATTGCAGCAACCGTTGGAACTCGGTTCGGGTCGGGTTCCGGGTTCGCGTCATCGTATCAACTCCGCTGTTTGCGGATACACTGCATACAATATCACACAAACCGGCGAAATGATCACCCTACGCGGTGGTTCGAGCGTCGGCGGCGGCCGGCCTCTAGGCGTCCGGCTGGGTGGGTTGCGGCAACGGCACGCCGAAGCATTGCGTGAGGAAATCCATCATCGCCATGATCGAGCCGTCGTCGATGCCGTGGCCGAGCACCGGGCGCATCTGCTGGTGCACCCAAACACCGGCGCCTTGCAGCGCCGCGGCGGCGAGCCCCAGGTTCTCCGGCGGCACGATGTCGTCGGCGTCGCCATGCAGCAAGAGCACCGGCGGGCGGCTCTTCATTTCGGAGGCCAGCAGCTCCGGCCCCACCAGGACACCCGAATGGGCGACGATGCCGGCGATCTGCTGCGCACGGCGGAGCCCCACGTAGAGGCAAACCATGGCGCCCTGCGAGAACCCGACCAGCGCCAGTTGCTGCTCCGTGAGCCCGTGCGCGGCCAGTTGCTCGTCGATGTAATCGTTCAGGATCGGCGCCACCGCCTGGGTGCCGGCAAGGCGCGTTTCCATGGACATGTCGCCGAGCGAGAACCACTGGTGGCCGAAGGGCGCCTGGTCGAAGGCATAGGGCGCGTTCGGCGCGATGAACTTGGCGTCGGGCAGGACCTTGGCCAGGTACGGCGCCAGGCCGATCAGGTCGTGGCCGTCGGCGCCGACGCCATGGCACAGGATCACCAACTGCTTCGCGGGACCGCCGGAGGCGGGACTCTGGGTCGGGCCGGAAAGCTCTGGGAGATCGCTCATGCAGGGGCTCCTGTGAAAATCGTGACCATACCGGTATTGCCAGCCGCCGTGGCCCGCGTCAACGTTGCCGAATGGGAACACCGAACGCCATCACCCGTTTCGCGCCCAGCCCGACCGGGCACCTGCACCTGGGCCATGCCCATTCGGCGCTGTTCGCCCAGCGCCAGGCCGGCGCCGGCACGCTGCTTTTGCGCATCGAGGACATCGACCCCGGCCGCTGCCGGCCCGAGTTCGAGCGCTCGATCGTGGAGGACCTCCGCTGGCTCGGCCTCACCTGGCCGGAACCGGTGCGGCGCCAATCGGAACATATGGACGATTACCGAGCGGCGCTCGAGCGCCTGGACGGGATGGGCCTGCTGTATCCCTGCTTCTGTACCCGCAAGCAGATCGTCGAAGAAATCGCCGCCGCCGGCCATGCCCCGCATGACACGCCGACCGGCCCCGACGGGGCGCTTTATCCCGGCACCTGCCGGACGATGGGCGCGGGCGAGCGCGCGCAACGGATTGCCGCCGGCGACAGCCATGCATTGCGGCTCAAGACCGGCGAAGCGATCCGCCAAGTTGGGTCGCTCACCTGGCATGACCGCGCGCAGGGCACGCAGACGGCACGCCCGGAGATTTTCGGCGACGTGGTGCTGGCCCGCAAGGAGACGCCGACCAGTTATCACCTGGCGGTCACCGTCGACGACGCCCTGCAGGGCGTCACCCTGGTGACCCGCGGCAACGACCTGTTCCTGGCCAGCCACCTGCACCGATTGCTCCACGCGCTGCTGGAGCTGCCGGTGCCGGACTACCACCACCACGGCCTGCTCAGCGGCGCCGACGGCAGGCGCCTGGCGAAGCGCGACAAGGCCGCCACCATCCGGAGCCTCAGGGACGCCGGCAAGACGGCGGCGGAAGTGCGCGCGCTGGCCGGTTTCGGAGACGGCGCATGACGGGGCGGCTGCTCTCGCTTCTTTTGCTGCTGGCGTTGTGGGCGCCGCCGGCGTCCGCAGCCGAGCCGCTCGCCGGGCTCGCCTCGCTCTCCCGGGGCCCGACGGTGACGGTGACCGAAGTGGTCGACGGCGACACCGTGATCGTCAGCCCGGCGCCCGAGGGTGCGCGGCAAATCCGCCTGGTCGGCATCCAGGCGCCGAAGTTGCCGTTGGGCCGCGAGGGCTTCAAGGCCTGGCCGCTGTCGGCGGAATCGAAACAGGCGCTGGAGGCGCTGGTGCAGGGCCGGCGCATCACCATGGCCTTTGGCGAGGCCCGCATGGACCGCCACGGGCGGCATCTGGCGCACCTCGTCCGCGACGACGGCCTTTGGGTGCAGGGCGAGATGCTGAAGCTCGGCATGGCGCGGGTTTATACCTTTCCCGACAACCGCAAGCTGGCGGCGGAGATGTATGCCGCCGAACGCGCCGCGCGCGGTGAAGGCAAGGGCATCTGGCACCACCCCTTCTACATCCCGCGCCCGGCCGATCCGGCCGGACTGATGCGCGAGCTCGGCAGCTTCCAACTGGTCGAGGGGCGCGTGCTCGACGCCGCGAGCGTGAAGGGGCGGGTCTATCTGAACTTCGGCGCCAACTGGCGCGACGACTTCACCGCCACGCTTTCATCAAAAGCCGCGCGCGCCTATGCCGAGACCGGTACCGAGGCGACGCAACTGCAAGGCCGCCGCATCCGCGTGCGCGGCTGGCTCAGGAAACGCAACGGCCCGATGATCGAGGTCACGCACCCCGAACAGATCGAAATCCTGCCCGAATAAAGGAGACACCCCATGCCCACCCGCGACATGAGCGACTGGCAGACCTCCATCTGCCAGGTCATCAGCACCGACGAACGCGAGGACATCGTCGTCCGCGGCAAGAGCCTCGACGAGATGATCGGCAGGCTCAGCTTCTCCGCCATGATGTTCGTGATGCTGCAAGGCCGCGAACCCACGGACGCCGAGACCCGCGTGCTGGATGCGCTGATGGTGGCGTCGATGGAACACGGCATCGCGCCGCCGTCGATGATCGCGCGCTGTTTCGCCTCCTACGGCACCAATATCCAGGCGGCCATGGCCGGCGGCATCCTCGCCTTCGGCGACAAGATGGGCGGGCTCGGCGAACAGTTGGCGCAATTGATGACGCAAGCGCTGGCCGATCTGGAAGACGGGCCCGCGCCTTCGGACGAAGAGTTGGCCGCCCGCGCGGTCAAGTTGGTCGATGAATTGAAGGCGAAGGGCGCGCGGGTGCCGGGCTACGGCATTCCGCTGCACGGTGCCGATCCGCGCGCGCCGAAGGTGCTCGACGTCGCCCAGCGCGAGGGCACGCTGGGCCGCTACGGCCGCTTCGCCGAAGCCATCGGTACCGCACTGGCGCAAGCCCGCGGCGGCAAGCCGGTGCCCTTGAACCTGGACGGCGTCGGCGCCGCCGTGATCCTGGATTTGGGATTTCCCTGGGAATCGGCGCGCATGTTCCTGCTGACGCCGAGGAGCGTGTCGCTGGCCGCGCACTATCTGGAAGAGCGCGCCCAGGACACCACCTGGCGCCACCTGCCGGCGGACGCCATCGACTACGACGGCGGGTGAAGGCGGATCGAGCGGAAGGGCGGGGGCGCCCCTACCCTTCCTGGATCGCCTTCAGCACCTTCGGCGGGTTGAACGGCAACGAACCCATCTTCTTGCCGATGGCGTTCTCCACCGCGTTGGCCACTGCCGCCGGCGCCGGCACCAGGCAGGGCTCGCCGACGCCGCGCACGCCGTAGGGGTGGTTCGGGTTCGGCACCTCGACGATGACGCAATCCACCATCGGCACGTCGGAGGCCACCGGCATGCGGTAGTCCAAAAAGCCGGTGTTCAGGAGCCGCGCCTGATCGTCGTAGATGTATTCCTCGTTCAGGGCCCAGCCGATACCCTGCACCGCCGCGCCCTGCATCTGCCCTTCCACGTAGTCGGGCGAGATGGCGCGGCCGACGTCCTGGATGACCGTGTAGCGCAGCGGTTTGACGAAGCCGGTCTCGGGATCGACCTCGACGTCGACGAGCTGCGACGAAAAGGCCGCGCCGGCGCCGGATGCGTTGATCTCCGAATGGCCGGCGACGACCCCGCCGACCTTGGTCGCAATGCCCGCCAGTTCCTTGAAACTCATCGGTTCGATGTCGGCATGTTTGTCGGTGGGTATGGCCTGCCCGGCGTCCCAGCGCACGTCCTCCAAGGGGATGTCCCATTTCTTGGCGGCGATGGCGCGGAGCTTGTCGATGACCTCGCGCGCGGCATTGACCACCGCCCAGCCGGTGGCGTAGGTGGTGCGCGAGCCGGCCGTCTGATAGCTGTAGGGAAGCTGGCCGGTGTCGCCGACGATGGGCTTGATCAGTTCCACGTCGATGCCCAGTTCCTCCGCCGCCATGGCGCGCATGGAGGAGCGCGAGCCGCCGATGTCGGGGTTGCCGGTGGCGACACTGACGGTGCCGTCGTCTTGCAAGATGACCGACGCGCTCGACAGCCCGCCGCCGTGCAGCCAGTAGCCGACGGCGATGCCGCGGCCCTGGTTCGGGCCCAGCGGCGCCGCATAATGCGGGTGGTTCTTGGTCGCTTCCATCACCTCGATCATGCCGATGCGGCCGTGCTTGGTGCCCATCAGGCTCTGATCGCCTTCCTTGACGGCGTTCTTGAGGCGGATGTCGAGCGGATCCATGCCGATCTTCTCGGCCAGTTCATTGAGCACCATCTCCGCGCCCAGGCACGCCATCGGCGCCCCCGGCGCCCGGTAGGCGGCGATCTTCGGGCGGTTGGAGCAAACGTCGTGCGCCGCCACCCGCATATTGGGGATGTTATAGGGCGAGAAGAACGTGTCCGCCGCGCGGCCGATGGGCGCGCCCTTGAAGGCGCCGGCCTGGTACCAGATTTCCGCTTGCGCCGCGGTGATGGTGCCGTCGTTCTTGACCCCCATCTTCACCGTCATGCGCGAGCCCACGGTGGGGCCGGTGGCGCGGAACGCCTCCGAGCGGGTCATCGCCATGCGCACCGGGCGGCCGGATTTCTGCGCCAGGCGGATGGCCACGGGCTCCTGGTAGACGGTGGTCTTGCCGCCGAAACCGCCGCCGATTTCCGACGCAGTGACGCGCAGCTTGGCCAGTTCGATGTTCAACAGCTTCGACAACAGGCCGCGGGCGACGAAATGGCCCTGGGTGGTCATCCATAGTTCCACGGCGCCGTCTTCCGAAACGCTGGCGACGCAGGCCATGGGCTCGATATAGCCCTGGTGGATGGGTTCCGACGAGAAATCGCGCTCGACGATGACGTCGGCCTCGGCGAAACCCTTGTCCAGATCGCCGCGCTCTCCCTTGGACGAGCGGAACAGGTTGGAGGGCTCATCCGAGCCGCTTTCGTAGGTGGTCTGGTCCGCATGCAGGATCGGCGAGCCGGGCTCGGCCGCTTCCTTCGGATCGAGCACGTGCGGCAGGATTTCGTACTCGACCTCGATCAGCTTCAGCGCCGCCTTGGCGATGTCTTCCGAGGTGGCGGCGACGGCGGCAATGGCGTGGCCGTCGTAGAGCACCTTTTCCTTGGCCATCACGTTGCGCGAGATGTCGTGGAAATCGTTGATGATCGGCGGATAGGGCGGCTTCGCCGGCTCGTGGTCGGGGATGTCGGCGCCGGTCACCACCGCCTTCACGCCCTTCAGCGCTTCCGCCTTGGAGGTATCCAGCTTGACGATCTTGGCGTGGGCGTGGGGGCTGCGGAGAATCTTGCCGTAGAGCATGCCCGGCAGCTTCATGTCGTCGCCGTAGCGCGCCCGGCCGGTGACCTTGTCGACGCCGTCCGGACGCCGCGTGGTCTTGCCGACCCAGCGGTAGTTGGAGCCCAAGCGGCCTCTGCTTTCCTCGTTCATCGCGCGTTCTCCCTCATCTCCGCCGCGGCGTCCATGACGGCGCGGATGATCTTGTCATAGCCGGTACACCGGCACAGGTTTCCCGCCAGCGCAAAACGCACTTCCGTTTCCGTGGGGTCCGGGTTCTTTTCCAAAAACGACTTGGCCATGTTCAGGATGCCGGGGGTACAGACCCCGCACTGCAAGGCCGCATGGTCCAGGAACTTCTGCTGCAAGGGATGCAGTTCGCTGCCCTTGGCCATGCCCTCGATGGTCTCGATCTCGGCGCCGTCCACTTCGGCGCCAAGCACCAAACAGGCATTCACCGGCCGGCCGTCCAGGATCACGGTGCAGGCGCCGCAGTCGCCGGTGCCGCAGCCGTTCTTGGTGCCGGTCAGGTAGAGCACGTCGCGCAGCACGTCGAGTAGCGTCTGGTCCGTGCGGCAGGTGAAGTCGGTTTCGTCGCCGTTGATGGTGGCGGTGATATTGTGTCTCGGCATGATCAGCCCTCCGCTCTCTGCCAGGCGATGGTCGCCGCGCGCCGGGCCAGCACGCCCGCCACGTGGGTGCGGAACTCGGCCGTGCCGCGTTTGTCGTCGATGGGCGAACAGGCGCCCCGTGCCGCGTCGGCCAGGGCGTCCAGCGTCGCGTCGTCCAATTTCGACCCGACCAGCGCGCCGGCCGCCGCTTCGACCAGCTTCACCGTCGGCGCCACGGCACCGAGCGCCACGCGAGCGGCGGCGCAGGTGCCGTCATCGGCCAGCGTCACCGAAATGCCGGCGCCGACCACGGCGATATCCATTTCGGTCCTCGGGATGAAACGCAGGTAGGCGTCAGCCGTGCGCGCCTGGGGCTTCGCCAGCACCAGGTGGGTGACGAATTCGCCGGCCGCCAGGCTGGTCTTGCCGGGACCGGTCATCAAATCCTCGACGGCAACCTCGCGGCTGCCGTTCGGCCCGGCGATGACGGCGCGGGCACCGGCGGCGACCAGTGCCGGCACGCTGTCGGCGGCCGGCGATGCGTTGCAGAGATTGCCGCCGATGGTGGCGCGGCCCTGCACCTGGTCGGAGCCGATCAGGTTGACCGCCTCGACGACGCCGGGCAGCAACGCCTTCAGTTCGGCGTTCTCGCCCAATTCGGCCCCGGTGACCGCCGCGCCGATGGTGATGGCGTCGGCGCCGATGCTGATGGCGCGGGTCTCTTTGATGCGCTTGATGTCGACCAACAGGCCGGGGTCGCGCAGGTCTTCTCTCAGTTGCACCAGAAGGTCGGTGCCGCCGGCGAACACCCGGGCGGTGTCGTCGCCGGCCAACAGCCCGACGGCCGCCTCGACCGTTTCCGGCGCTGCATAATTCAAGTCACTCACGATGTTGGTTGCTCCTGCTGAATGGGCGCCCTTAAGGAAGGTTAACAATAGCCAACCCCCTTATGCGAAGAAAGCCCCCCGCACGCTCGCGACTAGTGAATTTTTTTCTTCTCTTTTGAGCGCCCTCCTCTCTGCGGCGGGTCCATGTCACGTGGCGGCGACGCCGAGCGACCTCACCTTGGCGATCCAACCCTCGACGGCGCCCGGCTTGGGTTGGCTGGCACCCGCGAAGTAGGTGACCCGCGCCGGCTTGATGCCGACGAACCCGAGGATCTGATCGCGCAACTGGCGCAGCATGGCGTTGCGGTAAACCCAGCGCATGAACCAGGCGGGCGTGTCCGACGTCATGATCACCCGCCCGCTGCGCCCCGACAGCATCGGTGAGGGCATGCCCATCCAGTTGGTTTCGCGGGTGTTGAAGGTCCGCCCCGGCAGGAACGCCCGGTCGAACAGCCCCTTCAACTTGGCCGGCAGGCCGCCCCACCACATGGGCGTGGTCAGCACCATGTGCTCACTCCATTCGATGTCGGCGAGAACCTTTTCGAGGCTGGATTCCAGGGGTTTGTGATGGGCGTAGCCGCCGAACTCGAAATCCGGGTCGAAGCTCAGGTCGTGCAGGTGCGTCAGCCTTACCTCGTGGCCGGCGTCGCGCGCCGCTTCGGCGTAGGCTTCGGCGAGCGCGCGGTTGAGGGAGTTTTCCGCCGGGTGGCCGTTGAGAATGTAGATGCGCTTGGTTTCCATGGTGTCCTCCTTTGAATTAAAATGACCATGGTCAAATTATGCGCCTTAAAATGACCGCGGTCAATAATTAATTTGACCGCGGTCATTTTTTATGCGATAACAAGGGCATGGCCAGAGCTCAACAGAAACGCACCTTGGAGACCCGCGCACGATTGATCGCGGCGGCCGAGGAAATCATCGCCGAAAGCGGCTTCGAGGCGCTGCGCATCGAGGAAGTGGTGCTGCGCGCCGGCACCGCCAAGGGCACCTTCTTCGCCCACTTCAAGGACAAGGACCGGCTGATGGACCAGATCATCGGCCAGCGCATCGACGCCTATCTGGACGATTTGGAGAAAAGGCCCGCACCGCGAACCGTCGAAGACCTGGTCGAGGCGCTGCTGCCGCTCGCGGCCTTCATGACCTGCGAGCGCTACGTGTTCGACGTGATCCTGCGCTATTCCGGCGCCGCCGCCGTCGAGGAGATCGGCCCCATCGCCGCGACCTTCTGGCGCCAGGGCGAGGTTTTCGCCCGCTGGCTCGCCGAGGCGCCGTTCCGGCGCGATATCGAGCCCGACCTCCAGGCGGAGGGGGTATCGGCCTTCTTGATCCAGGCGATGGCCGTGCAGTTCTGCGCCCTGCACGAGGCGCAATCGTTCGAAGACCGCCTGATCACCTACCTGCGCGCCTGGCTGACGCCGGGTTAAGGCCCCCATCCGTCATCCCATCCTTCGACACGGCGCTCACGCGCCTGCTCAGGATGAGGCTAGAGCCCCGACCTCATCCTGAGCAGGGCCAAAGGCCCGTGTCGAAGGATGGGATGCCAACATGGGCCCTACAGCCGCTTCGCCACTTCCTCCAGCATCACCTCGGTGGCGCCGCCGCCGATGGCCTGGACGCGGGCGTCGCGGACCATGCGCTCGATCGGCGCTTCCTTCATGTAGCCGAAGCCGCCGTGGAACTGCTGGCAATCGTACATCACCCGGTTGACCAGGTCGCCGCAGTAGGCCTTCACCATGGAGACCTCCTTGACGCAATCGACGCCCTGCGCATCGAGCCAGGCGGCGTGATAGACCAACTGCCGGCCGGCCTCCACTTCGGCCTGGCGTTGGGAAAGCCTTTGGCGGACTGCCTGCTTGTCCCAAAGCGTCTGGCCGAAGGCCTTGCGGCCTTTCACATACTCCAAGGTGAGATCGATGGCGGTCTGGGCTTCCGCCATGGCCATGGCGCCGATCACCGTGCGCTCGTTCTGGAAATTTCGCATGATGGCATAGAAGCCCTTGTTGACCTCGCCCAAGACGTTCTCTTCCGGCACGCGGCAATTGTCGAAGATCAGTTCCGCCGTGTCGGAGCAGCGCCAGCCCATTTTGTCGAGCGCGCGCCCGACACTGAACCCGGGCGTTCCCTTCTCGACGGTGAACATGGTGATGCCGCGCGAGCCCTTGGCATCGGGGTCGGTGCGCGCGGCGACGAAATAGAGATCGCCGTGCACCCCGTTGGTGATGAACATCTTCGATCCGTTCAGCACCCAGTCCGAGCCGTCCTTGACCGCGCGGGTCCTGAGCCCGGCCACGTCGGAGCCGGCGTCGGGCTCGGTGACGGCAACGGCGGTGATCAGCTCGCCCCGGATGACGCCCGGCAGGTACTTTGCCAGTTGCGCGGCGTTGCCGGCGTTGGCGAGATGCGGCGAGGCCATGTCGGTATGCACCATCACCGTCACCGCGAACCCGGCGAAGGTGGCGCGCGAGACTTCTTCCGCCAGCACGACGCTGCCCAGCGTGTTCAATTCCGAGCCGCCGAACTGTTCCGGGTATCGGATGCCGAGGAAGCCGAGTTCACCCATCTCGCGCAAGACCTGGCGCGGCACCATGCCGTCCTTCTCCCACTGCTCGCCGGCGGGGACCACCTTGTCGGCGACGAAGCGCCTGATCTGGTCGCGCAGCATCTCCAGTTCTTCGGAGAAATAGAGGCTCGGATGCATGATGTGGAACTCCCCCCGGATGGTATCGGCCGGCGGCCATTGTGCCCGGTTTGAGCCCGACCGCAAACAAAGATGCCGGCCCCGAGGGGCCGGCAAGTTTGACAGGGAGGTGTAAGGAACGCGGGGGAGTTGGGGGGAGGATACTCAGGGAGGTGCGCTCCTTACGAGACTAATATGGTCCCCCGGGGCCGGATTCACAGTGACGTTTGTCACACAAGGCAATATTTTAGTTTGTTGTTTTTCAATGGGTTAGATTTTTACCTTCAGGTATCTGCAAGTTTTTAGGTGTTTTCGGCGATTTTTCGCCGGGTCGAGTCGCGGCACGCCTTTGCGCTTCCAAGCCGCGCCGGCGGAGCCTATGGTTCGGATCGGATTCATGCGACGAGGGAGGAAAGCCATGACCGTCCGTGCCGGTATCGCCGGGTTGGGCAGATGGGGCCAGGTGCTGGTCCGTTCGATCTCCGGCAGCGATGCCATTACCGTCACCGCCGGCTGCACCGGGCGCAAGGAGCGCGCCCGGGATTTCTGCGCCGAGCAGGGTATCGATCTCCGCGACGGGCTCGATGACCTGCTCCGCGATCCCGACCTCGACGCCATCATCCTCGCCACGCCGCACGGCCAGCATGCGGAACAGATGATCCGGTGCGCGCGCGCCGGCAAGCACGTCTTTTGCGAAAAGCCCTTCACCATGAGCGGCGAAAGCGCCGAACGGGCGGCCGCCGCCCTGACGGAGGCCGGCCTGGTCTGCGCGCTCGGCCACAACCGGCGCTTCCTGCCGGCGATGATGCGCCTGCGCGAGATCGTCGCAACGGGCGGGATCGGCACGCCGCTGCACGTGGAGGGCAACATTTCGTCCGCTGGCGGCGGCGGCCATCCGGACGGGCATTGGCGCAACGACGGCACGGAAAGCCCCGCCGGCGGCATGACCGGCCTCGGCGTGCACATGGCGGACGCGATGATTTCCTTCATGGGCCCGGTGACGGAAGTGCGCACCACGTCGGAATGCCGCACGCTTTCCGGCGATATCGACGACGTCACTTTCGTCACCATGCGCTTCGCCTCGGGCGCCACGGGGTATCTCTCGACCCTGACGGTGACGGGACGCATCTGGTGGGTTCGCGTCATGGGGGACGGCGGCTGGGCCTCCATGCGCGGCCCGAACAAACTCGCCTATTGCCGGCGCGGCGGCGAGGAAGTGCTGGAGACCTTCGAGGCCACCGACATCGAACGCGCCGAACTGGAGGCCTTCGCCGAGGCGATCACTGGCGGCGCGCCCTACCCGCTGCCGGTGGCGGAGGCCATCCACGACGCGGCGCTGCTGGAGGCCATCGTGCTGTCCGCCGAAACCGGCGAGACCGTCAGCGTCTAGCGCTCACCCGCGCCCTCACATAAGCCCGCCACTCGGGGCGCAGTTGCTGGAAGCTCGCGCCGAGCGCCTCCTTGTAGTTGCCGCTGCGGTAAAGGGACGCCATGAAGCGCATGACGTCGCCGGCCATCTTTTCCTCGATCAGCCAGCGCACCCAGGACCCGGCGATCCGGTAGGCGGCGAGGCGCAGGCGGGTCTCGCCCGGGTGCGGCTGAGACAGGACGGCATTGGCATCGCCGGGGCCGCGCACCGGCGTATTGGGCACGGTGATCTCGGCCCAGGCGGCCTGGTGGATATCCTGGCCGTAATTCGGCCAGGCCGGGCTCTCGCCGGCATGGTCCTGGCCGTAAACCGCAAGGCCTTCCTTCATCAGTCCGTTGGCCCAGCCCTGGGTGAGAAGATGCGTCAGCTCATGCGCGCTCACCAGCATGGTGTTATCGACCTGCGCCGCCGGAATCAGGATACGGTTCGGCGCCACGTGCCGGCCGACGCCTTTCGGGCGGATCACCAGGATCACCGGGCCGGCGTCGGTGCCGAACAGCGCCTTCAGCTTTTCGTATTCACGCGCCACCTGGGCGCGGGCGGCCTCGACGCGGACGGGATCGAGGTCCGGGGCGCGGTTCTCCACCCGCACGGTCTCCGCCGCTTCGGCGGGGACGGCTAACAGCAGCATCAGGAGGGCGAGCCGGCGCGTCATGGCGCATCATCGGGCCGGCCTCGGCGGCGGGCAAGAACCGATTGCTCCCGCCCGCCCGCTCGGCTAGGAAACCGCCATGCGCGTGGACCTTTTCGATTTCGACCTGCCGCCCGAATGCATCGCCCAGGCCCCGGCGGAGCCGCGCGATCGCGCGCGCCTGTTGCACGTGGGCGCGGCGCTGACGGATCGAACCGTCTCGGAACTCCCGGACCTGCTTTCGCCCGGCGACGTCATGGTGGTCAACGACACCAAGGTTTTGCCCTGCCGGCTGACCGGCAAGCGCGGCGACGCCACCCGCCCCGGCCCGCCCACCGGCGGCGCCAAGGTGGAGGTGACCCTGCACAAACCCAGCACACCGGATTGTTGGTTCGCCTTCGCGCGGCCGGCCCGCAAGCTGCGGACCGGCGACATGATCGCCTTCGCGCCCGGCTTCCACGCCATCGTGCGCGACAAGCTCGACGGTGGCGAGGTGCTCTTGCATTTCAACGCCGCTGGGCCGGACCTGCTTTCGGCGCTGGAGACGCACGGCATCATGCCGCTGCCGCCCTATATCAAGCGCGCCGATGAAGGCGACGACACCGACCGCCAAGCCTACCAGACCCTGTTCGCCGACGCGCCCGGCGCCGCCGCGGCACCGACGGCGGGCCTGCATTTCACCCCCGAACTGATGGCGGCGCTCGATGCCCGCGGCGTCAAGGTCCAGCGCGTCACCCTGCATGTGGGCGCCGGCACGTTCCTTCCGGTCAAGGTCGACGACACCCGCGACCACCCCATGCACGGCGAATGGGGCGAACTTTCGCAAGCCACGGCAGACGCCGTCAACGCCGCCCACGACGCCGGCAAGCGCGTGCTGGCGGTCGGCTCGACCTCGCTGCGTTTGCTGGAAAGCGCCGCCGACGACTTGGGCCGCGTGCATCCCTTCCAAGGCGAGACCGATCTTTTCATCACGCCCGGCTATCGGTTCAAGGCCGTCGATCTGATGCTGACCAATTTCCACCTGCCGCGCTCGACGCTGTTCATGCTGGTGGCCGCCTTCTCCGGGCTGGAGCGCATGCAGGCGGCCTACGCGCACGCCATATCCGAGAACTACCGGTTCTACTCCTACGGCGACGCGACGTTGCTTGAACCGGACCGCCAAACATGGGGAGAATAAGCACCATGGAACCAAGAATGATCCCCCCCGCCCCGGCCGAGGCCGGCACGGCCTATGCCGACATCGACACCCCGGCCCTAGTGGTCGACCTCGATGCCATGGAACGCAACCTGGACAAGATGGCCCAAATGGTTGCCGACGCGGGCGTGCGGCTGCGCCCGCACGCCAAGATGCACAAAAGCCCCTGGGTGGCGGCGCGGCAGATCGAACGCGGCGCCGTCGGCGTCTGCTGCCAGAAGGTCTCGGAGGCCGAAGTGATGGTGGCGGGTGGCGTCACCGATGTGCTGGTCTCCAACCAGGTGGTCGGCGCGGCGAAGCTCGCACGCCTGGCGAAGCTGAACCATGACGCCACGGTGCGGGTCTGCATCGACCATGCGGACGCGGTGGCGGAACTCACCCATGCCGCCGGTGCCGAAGAGGTCACCATCGACGTCCTGGTGGAGATCGACGTCGGCGCCGGGCGCTGCGGCGTCGAACCCGGCACGGCGGCGCTGGAACTCGCGCGCGCCATTACCGATGCCTCCAACCTGACCTTCGGCGGCTTGCAGGCCTATCACGGTTCCGCCCAGCACCTTCGCACCATTGAGGAGCGCAAGCGCGCCATCGATCACGCCATCGACGTGACCCGGCGCACGGTCGACCTGCTGGCCATCGACGGCATCGAATGCGCCATCGTCGGCGGCGCCGGCACCGGCACCTTCGAGCTGGAGGCGGCAAGCGGCGTCTACAACGAACTGCAATGCGGCTCCTACGCCTTCATGGATGCCGACTATGCGCGCAACAAAAACGCATCCGGCGGGCCTTTCGACACTTTCGAGCACGCGCTGTTCGTGCTGGCGACGGTGATGAGCCGCCCGGGCGAAGGCGCGGCGGTCGTCGATGCCGGGCACAAGGCTTGCGCCATCGACAGCGGCCTGCCGCTGCCCTGGCAGTTGGCCGGCGCGGAAATGACCGGCATGTCGGACGAACACGGCGTCATCGATATCCAGGCCGTCAACGAAAAGCCGGCGCGCGGCGCCAAGGTGCTGCTGGTTCCGGGCCATTGCGACCCGACGGTCAACCTGCACGACTGGTACGTGGGCGTGCGCGGGCTCGGCACCGCCGACGCCCATGTCGAGGCCGTCTGGCCGGTCGCGGCGCGCGGCGCATTGTTCTAGGGGCCGGCTTGTGACAGGCCTCACCTTCGACCTGATCAAGACCGATGGGCGCGCGCGGCTCGGCACGCTGATGACCGCGCACGGCCCCGTCGACACGCCGGCTTTCATGCCGGTGGGCACGGCGGCGACAGTGAAGGCGATGACGCCGGAAGCGGTCAAGGAGACCGGTGCGCAGATCATCCTCGGCAATACCTATCACCTGATGCTGCGCCCGACGGCGGAGCGCGTGGCGCGCTTCGGCGGCCTGCACGAGTTCATGAACTGGCCGGGGCCGATCCTGACCGATTCCGGCGGCTACCAGGTGATGAGCCTGGCCAGTTTGCGGAAGCTCGAGGAGGAAGGCGTCACGTTTCGCTCGCACATCGACGGCGCCTACCACAAGCTCACCCCGGAACGTTCGATCCAGATCCAGCACCTGCTGGATGCCGACATCACCATGGCGCTGGACGAATGCACCCCCTTCCCGGCGACCGAACAGGAGGCCGAAAGCTCCATGCGGCTTTCCATGCGCTGGGCCGAGCGCTCGAAGAAGGCGTTCCGCCAGCGCCCGGGATACGGCCTGTTCGGCATCGTGCAGGGTGGCGTCTACGGCGATCTGCGCGAACAATCGGCCAAGGCGCTCTCGGAAATCGGCTTCGATGGTTATGCCATCGGCGGCCTCGCGGTGGGCGAAGGACAGGAGCTGATGTTCTCCACCCTCGACGTCACCGAGCCGCACCTGCCGAAACACCGGCCGCGCTACCTGATGGGAGTCGGCAAGCCCGACGACATCGTCGGCGCGGTGCGGCGCGGCGTCGACATGTTCGATTGCGTGCTGCCCACCCGGTCCGGCCGCACCGACCAGGCCTTCACCCGGCGCGGCACGCTGAACATGAGGAACGCGCGCCACAGGGACGACCCCCGCCCCATCGATCCCGACTGCACCTGCTACGCCTGCCGGCATTATTCGCGCGGCTACATCAACCACCTGGTGATGGCCAAGGAGATTTTGGCGGCGATGCTGCTCACCTGGCACAACCTGCACTACTACCAGGAGCTGATGGCGGGCCTGCGCCAGGCGATCTCGGCCGGCGCGCTCGATGCCTTCGCCGCGCTGTTCGCCGCCGAACAGGCGGGTGGCGATCTGGACCCGCTATAGGCCGACGCCGAACGCCCGCCCCCTTCGACTGGCGCGCTCCGCACGCCGCTCAGGGTGAGGTTGGTGATGCGTTTTCGGCCTCATCCTGAGCAAGGCCGGAGGCCTGTGTCGAAGGATGCGCGGTGTTTTGCGCGAGGTGTTCAGCCGTCCGCCGAGCCGTCCCACTCGGCGATGATGCGGCCCTTGTCGACCTTGCCGGACGGGTTGAGCGGCAGCGGTTCCGTCCCGAGCCGCCAATGGGTCGGGATTTCGAAGCGGCCGAGGCGGTCCGAAAGATAGTCCGCCAGGTCCGCCGCCGAGACCGCGTCCGGCGCCGCCAGCACCAGACGGGCGCCGACCTCTTCGCCCAAAACGTCATGCGGGATGGCCACCACCGCCGCCTCCAGCACCACCGGATGGGTGAGCAGTTGTTTTTCCACATGTCCGGCGGCGATGTTCTCGCCGCCCCGGATGATGATGTCCTTGGAACGCCCGACCACGTAGAGGAAACCTTCCCCGTCGAGCCGCCCGAGATCGCCCGAGCGCACCCAGCCGCCTTCATCGCTGGGTGGGGTGTCGTCCCCCAGGAACCCGGCAATGAGGGTCGGCGTGCGGGCGACGATCTCGCCGACGCCATCTGTGTCCGGATTGTCGATCTTGAGTTCCACCACCGGCAGCGCGCGGCCGACGCAGCCGGGCTTGCCGTCCGTGTCGCGGCCCGAGCCCGCCGCCAGCACGCCGCCGGCTTCCGTGCAGCCGTAAAGACTGCCGACGCGCTTGGCGGTGGCGGGAAAGGCATCCGCGATCTTGTCGCGCAGTTCCTGGGTGATGGCGGCACCGCCCATGGAGATGGAGGCGACGCTGGACGTGTCGTAATCGGCGAAGCCGGGCGCATCGATGACCCGCGTCACCATGGCCGGGATGCCGCCCCAGACGCGCACGCGCTCGCGTTCGATCACACGCAGAGCGCTTTCGGGCTCGAACCTGCCGTCCAGAAACACCAGCTTGCCGCCCGTCAGCAGGGTGTTGATCTGGATCTGGATACCGGCCAGGTGAAACAGCGGTGAGGCCAGCAGGCTGACCGTGCCTTGGCCGCCCTTCGCCGGATCGTTCGGCAGTTCGTCCGGCAGCCGGCCGGTCAGCGCCAGCACGTTGTGGATGTTGGCGATGACGCCCCGGTGCGTCATCTTGACGCCCGTCGCCGCCCCCATGGTCCCGGACGAGAACATGACGATGGCCAGGTCCTCGCCGTCCACCTCGGCGATGGGCAGCCCGGCGCCGTCGCCAGCGCCGATCTCCGCTTCCAGGGCATCGAAGCCGACGACACGCCGGCCCTGGAACAGGGCTTCATCGGGGGCGCGGTCGGTGACGACCAGGTCGGGCCGGGCCTTGTCCAAGGCGGCTGCGGTCTCGGTGTCGCTCCAGAAGGTGTTGCCGAGCACGGTGGCGGCGCCCAGCACCTGCGCGGCCCAAAACCCCAACAGCCAGCCGACCCGGTTGTTCCCGTGCAGGAACACTCGGCCGCCCTTGCCGAGGCCCGCTTCACGCAACCGCCGGGCGGCGCCCGCGACGGCGGCCTCGAAGGCCTCGAACGATAGGCGCTGCTCGCCCTGGACGATGAACGCGCGGCCCTGCCAGCGGCGCGCGTCGAGCAACAACTCCGCCAGGGCGCGCGGGCGCGGCGTGTACATGCGGCAGGGATAGCCGAGCGCCGTCGTCACCTCGATGTCGCGGCCCCAAAGCGGCGGCGAAGACTGTTCCGTCAAAGCGCCGGCTCCGGGGTCTCGGGCGTCAGCGGCGCGAAGGCGGGCCGGCGTTTCTCGCGCACCGCCTTCACCCCTTCGATGAAATCGGGCCGGGCGGCGAGCTCGGCGATCAACGCCTTGGAGCGCTCGATGCTTTCGCCCACGTGGAAGCCCAGCAGCGCATCGTACATCTGGCGTTTCACCGCCAGCATGGCCTCCGGCGCCGAGCCGGTGGCGAGTTCCCGCGCGCGTTCCATCACCGCATCCATGAATCCGTCGCGCGGGAAGACGCCGTTCAGGAAACCCATGCGCTGGGCCTCTTCGCTCTCGAAGATGCGCCCCGACAGAAGAACGTCGGAAGCATGGGTAAAGCCCACCAGGCGCGGCAGTATCCAATCGAGCCCGTATTCCGCCGGCAGGCCTAAGCGCGTGGTCGCCGCCGTCAGCTTGGCGCCCTCGGCGGCGAAGCGAAGATCGCAGAACGACGCCAGCGCCAGCGCGATGCCGGCGCAGGCGCCGTTGATGGCGGCGATGACCGGCTTCCGGAGCCCCCAATGCCAGACCAGGTCGTGGTCGAATTCGGCGCGGCGCCCGAAGCCGGGTCGGCGGGGCTCTTCCGCGTCGCGCGAACCTTTGGGGCCGGCGGCGGCCTGTTCCAGCGCCTGGAAGTCGGCGCCGACGCAGAACTGCCGGCCCTCGCCGGTAACGACGATGACACGCACCGCTTCGTCGGCCTCGGCCTCGGCCATCAGCCAGCGGTATTCGTCATGCATCCGATGCGTCCAGGAGTTGCCGCGATCGGGCCGGGCCAGGGTGACGACGGCGATGCCGTCATCCGTCACCGCGTAGCTCGTGACCTTCAATTCCATCACCGCTCCCCTTTCTTTTTCGCCGGCCCCGCCGGATGTTTCGGGGCCGGCCGGCGCTCGCGACCCAGTTCCTTCATGTAGAAACGTTCCACCGCCCTCACCTGTTCGGCGATTTCCCTGGCCGCGCCGTCGGCGTCGCGGGCCAGCAGGCAGGCCATCAGGCGTTTCCTGGACGGCAGGATCTGGCGGTTCGGCGGCGGTCCGGCGGCCTCGGCGAAGCCCCGGTTGATCCCGGTGATGGCGTCGGCCAATACCGCCAGGATCGGGTTGCCGGACGCCTCGGCCAACAGCCGGTGGAAGCGCAGGTTGGCCTCGCTGCGGGCCGTCATGTCGCCGGCACCGCCGGCGGCCAGCGCGTCGTCGACGCAGGCCGCCAGTTCGGCCAGGTCCGCGTCGCTGGCGCGCTCGCAGGCCAGGCGCGCCGACGTGGTGGCGACCAGAAGCCGCGCCTCGGCCAGGTGCTCGGGCCGGATGACGCCGAAGGCGAACAGGTCGGCGAACCCCGAAACGATGGCCGGCGCCACGTCGTTGGCGATGAAGGCGCCGCCGGCCGCCCCCTTCTTCAGCGTCAACAGGCCGGTGTTCTCGAGCGAACGCAGCGCTTCGCGTACCGTGTTGCGGCTGACGCCGAAGGCCGCCGCCAATTCGCGCTCCGGCGGCAGCCGGTCGCCCGGCACCAGCGCGCCCTCGGCCACCTGGCCGCGAACCTGTTCGATGATCGCATCCGCCGCGCGCCGGGTCTCGATGGGAGCGAACATGGTCAAGGTTTCAGCCCTCCGATCCCTTGTCCGCGCGCCAGGGCGAGCCGCCCCCAGGCCCATCGAGCCCGGCCAGCACGTCGTCCGTGTGTTCACCCAGAACCGGCGGCGCCAGATCGACCGATGCCGGCGTCGCCGAAAACTTGATCGGGTTGGCCAGCAGGGAAATGTCGCCGGCCTTGGGGTGCGCCATTTTCGCCACCATGGTCTTGGCGATATAGGGATCGTTGAACACGTCGGCGAGGCCGCGCACCGGCGCGAAGATGGCATCGGCGGCGGTCAGGCGCTCGATCCAGGTATCGAAGTCGTCTTCGCGGAAGCGCGCCGACAGCATGTCTTCCAGGGCGTCGCGGTTGGCGACGCGATCGGCGTTGTTGGTGAAGCGCGGGTCGCTCTCCAGGGTTCCCATGTCCATGCCCTTCAACAGCGCGTGCCAGAACTTGTTGTTGTGGGCGATGACCATGATCGAGCGCCCGTCGCGGGTTTCGTAGGCGTTGTAGGGAACCAACTGGAAGTGGCGGTTGCCCAGAAGTTCGTTCTCCTGGCCGGTGGCGAAATAGTGGCCCTCGCGCGGCATGGTGGCGAACACCGAGGCGTTGAGCATGGAGAGCTCCACCTTCTGGCCCTTGCCGGTGGCGGCGCGGTTGTAGAGCGCCGCGAGCACGCCGACGGTGGCGATCACCGGGGTGACGAAATCGGAGATCGGCATGCCGGTACAGAGCGGGCCCGAGTCGGCGTCGCCGGTCAGCGACATCAGGCCCGACAACGCCTGCATCACCGGGTCCAGCGCCGGGCGGTCGCGGTCGGGGCCGTCCGGGTCGAAGCCGGTGATGGAACAGTAGATGACGTCGGGATTTTCACGCCGGACGTCCTCATAGGCGAGGCCGAAACGCCCGACGGTGCCGGGACGGAAGTTCTCGATCACCACGTCGGCAGTGGCGGCGAGCGCCTGCGCCGCGCGCTGGCCCTCCGCTGACTTGAGGTCGAGCACGACGGAGCGCTTGTTCCGGTTGACGCTGAGGAAGTAGTCGGACTCGCCGCCCAGGCGAACCTCGCCGGTGTGGCGCATGGCGTCGCCGGCGGGCGGCTCCACCTTGATCACGTCGGCGCCGAAATCGCCCAACAGCGCCGGGCACAAGGGCCCCGCCATCATCTGGGTGAAATCCAGAACCCGCACCCCGTTCAATGCCCCTGCCATGTCGTCGTTTTCCTTATGCTGTGAAGTTGCGGCTCAGTCGTCCTTGCCGTCGTTCCCGTCATCGCCCGCGTGAAATGAGTCCCGTTCGGCGGCGGCGCCGGAGACGCCTTTGTCGCGGCGGCGGCGCAGGAAATTGAACTCGCCTTCCTCGAACCGCACGTTGGTGCCGATGGTATGGGCCATGTATCCCTGCACGAACTGGCTGTTGGCGCCCAGGCTGTCGAGCGCCGCGTGCATGGCCGCCTTGCCCACCGCGATGCCGTCGCGCGGCAATCTGGCGATGCGTTCGGCCCAGGCCTCGCCGGCGGCATCCAACTCGCCGTCGGCCACGACCCGGTTGACCAGCCCGAAGTCCTTGGCCTCGCGGGCGTCCATCATGTCGCCCAGCAACAGCATCTCCCGCGCGCGCTTCGGCCCCATGGTGAGGATGTCGATGGTCAGCAGGTACGACGCACCGCAGAGGTTCATGCGCTGCTCCGGATGGCCGAGACGCGCGGTCTCGTCGGCAATGGCGAGATCGGCGGCCTCCACCAAATACATGCCCGCACCCATGCAGTTGCCGCGCACCAGCGCCAATACCGGCTTTTCCGAGAACAGGATGCGGCGGAACTGTTCCGCGTGGCGGCGGTCGAAACTGAGCCGCGTGCGCTGCGCCGGGCGGCGGTTGTCCTTGTCGGTGCCGCCGTACATGCCGGGTACCTGGTCGAGATCGTGGCCGACGCAGAAATCGTCGCCGTTGCCCCGGAGGACGATGACGCGCACGTCGTCGTCGCGCTCGGCGGCGTCCACGTAACGGACGATCTCGTCCAGCATCTCGAAGGTGAGCGCGTTTTTCTTTTCCGGCCGGTCGATGGTGATCGTCGCCACGCCGTCACGCGCCCCGTAAAGGATCCGCTCCCTCAAGCCCTCCGCCATGAAACCCTCCCGATCAGGCGTCGAAGGGCGATCCTAGGCCGGGGGTCGAAATTTTGTCAATGGTTGAACCAATGATTTTTCCGGCTACGCGGCCGCACCGCCTATCGGCGGCCGGCCCGCGCCTCCAGCTCCGCCGCGATGCGCCGGCGCACCTCGGCCGGTTCGGCGCTGACGGCTTCGGCCAGGCAGCGCAACCGGTGGCGCAGGCCGTGCACCTGGTCGAGCAACGGCAGCACCACGTCGAGCGCGTTGTCGTCCAAGGCCATCTCGCGGGTGAACTCGCGGATCAGGCGGATGCGGGCCAGGTCGATTTCGCGGAACCGGTAGCCGTGCCGGCCGCGTTCCGGCGCCAGCCAGCCGCGTTCGATCCAAACCATTAGCGTCTTGCGGCCGAGGCCATGGAAACGGCCGAGTACGTCTCTTTCGTTCATCATCGCCTCAGCCTCCCTTCGCCTTGCCCCGCGCCATGTCCCGGCGCGGATCGTAGTGGTGGGTCTTGGCCCACTCGCCGATGGCGGCCGCGAGATCGGCGTCGACGGTCTTCGGCAGCTTGACGCTCAGCACCACCCGCTGGTCGCCGGCCGGGCGCTTGCCGCGCGCCGGCACGCCCTTGCCCTTGAGCCTGAGCACGTCGCCGGTGTTGGCACCCTTCGGCACCTTCATGGTCACCGGGCCGTGCACGGTCGGCACCGGAACGGAAGCGCCGAGTACCGCCTCGTCCAGGGAAATCGGCAATTCGACGACGATGTCGTCGCCGTCGCGGCGGAAGGTGGGATGCGGCTTCACGTGCACTTCGATATAGGCATCGCCGGCATGGCCGCCGCCGATACCGGGCATGCCCTTGCCCTTAAGGCGCAGCACCTGGCCGTCGCGGTGACCGGGCGGGATGGTGACGTCGAGGGTCTGGCCGCCGGGCATCGTCAGGCGTGTCGTGGTGCCCAGCAGCGAGTCCAGGAACGGCACCTCCAACTGGTAGCGGAGATCGCCGCCCTGCATGCGGATGTGGGTTTCGGCACCGGCCTGGCCATGGCTGCGGCGGAACAGGTCGGAAAAGATGTCGCCGAGATCGTCGAAGCCGGCGGTGGAGCGGTAGGCATGGCCGTCGCCGCCGCCGGCATATTCGCGGTAGAACGCACGCGGCGTCTCCTTGCCCTCGGCGTCGATCTCGCCGGCGTCGTACCGGCGCCGCTTGGCGGCGTCGGAAAGGATGTCGTGGGCGGCCTGCACCTCCCTGAACTTGTCTTCCGACGCCTTGTCGCCGGGGTTCAGGTCCGGGTGATGCTTCTTCGCCAGATTGCGGTAGGCCTGCCGGATTTCCTTCTCGGTGGCGTCCGGCTTGACCCCCAGGATCTTGTATAGCTTGTCAGGCACGATGACCTCTCGATGGACAGAAACCATGCGTTCGGACCGGCCCTCGATAGGCGCCGGCCCTTCATTCAATAGATATGTCGGTTGTGGCGCCGGCACCACCCGCCGGTGCCGGCATTTCAGGGGTCAGGGCTTTTTCGGCGGCACCGGCGGTTTCGGCGGTGACGGCGGCATCTTGCCCTTCAGCTTGGCGCTGCGTGCCTTGATGCAGGCGACCTTCTGCTTCACGTCGGTGATGGCGGCGCAGGAATCGCCGGGTTTCTGCGCGCCGGCCTGCGCCAGGGCCGGAGCCGGGGCGAACATCGAGGCGGCGGAGAGGATGGCGGCGAGGATGGCGGCGGCAAGAAGACGGTTCATTGGGTCTTGTTCCTTGGACGGGGAGTGCGGGAAAGCCGCGGCGACACCGCAATCTGGGTCAGCCGCCGGCGGCCGATGGCGATGCGGCGGATGCGGTGGTTTCGGCGAAACTTGTTCATGGTCGTGGCTCCATCGTGGGCTCCATCGTGGGCTCCATCGTAGTCTCCATCGTGGCTCCGTCATGGTTCCGGAACCGGATCGGGCGAAACCGCTCGCCCGTGACCGTCTGTACACCCAAGAACATCATCTTAAAAACGAATTTAATATGATTTTATTATTGAAAACTCCGATATTTAAAATTGGCGGCGCTTGCCCCTCAAACCTCGGGTTCGAGCGCGGCCACGTAGCGCAATCCCTGGATCGCGGTTTCGAAGCGGGCATCGTCGTCGGTCGGATAGCGCGCGATGTAGGCGGAGCGCTGGAAGACGGGCGCGTCCTTGATCCGATGCAGCGAGCCGTCCTGCAACCGGGTCCGGACCAGCCGCAGGGGCAGATAGGCGGAGCCGCCGTTGACGAGGATGTGCTGCAAGGCCAGCGGGCCGTAATCCACCGCCAGGACGGGGCTGGTGCTGTGCTGGAAGGCATCCGTGTGTTCCATGCGGAAATCCGGGCCCCAGTCGACGTAGATATAGTCGTCGTCCTCGGGCCCGAGGGCTTGCGGCCGCGATCCGGCGAGCACCAGGTCTTCGACCATCAGTTCCTCGACGATCAGGCCCGATCGCTGCTGCGGCGTGTAGGTCACGGCCAGGTCCAGCAATCCCTCCGCCAGGCGGCCCATGAGCTGCCCGGAGTTTCCCACCTCGGCGCGCACCGCCAGATCGGGCAAGGCTTTTCGGATCCACGGAACCCAGTTGACCAAAAGCCGCTCCCAGAGCGTGAACTCGGCGCCGACGGTGAGAATGGCACGGATCGATTCGGGCAGGGAAATCTCCTGGCGGGCGTGTTCCCAGGTCTGCGCGAACTTCTCCGCGAACGGCAGGAACCGCTGGCCCGCCGGCGTCAGGCTGGCGCCGGCCTTGGTGCGCACGAACAACGGCTGGCCCAGTTGCTCCTCCAACTGCTTGATCCGCGCGCTGACGGTGGATTGCGTCACATTTAGGCGTTCCGACGCCTTGATGAAGTTGCCGACATCGCAGACGGCGATGAAGGTCTTGGCGAGAACCACGTCCATGGCAGTTTCCGGGCGGTTTCCGGGCGGTTGACGATGGTAAAAATGATATCATATTTTTCGATATCAACACTAATTAAATTCGCTATCACTGGCATTAAAAATCGGCGATAAATGGCCCTGTCCACTTCCGGACGACTCTCTTGAAACTGGAGACACCCAAGATGAAGAGCCTGCTCACCGTCGGCGCCGCGGCGCTTTCGGTATTCGTGCTCGCGCAACCCGCGCACGCCGTCGACATTTCCAACCAGGACACCGAAGACCGCACCGTCACCGTCACCGAAGGCGGTGAATCCAGCCCGGTCGAAATCGCCGCCGGCGAGACCGTGGAAAGCGTCTGCGAGAAGTGCGTCGTTTCCAACGAAGCCGGCGACAAGCTGGAACTTTCCGGCGAGCAGAAGGCCGTCATCAAGGACGGCAAGCTGATGTCGGCCGAGTAACCGCCCTCTACTCACCTCGCTAGCTATTGTGTGACGCGCCCAGGTGCCCGAACGGGCATCCGCCGGCGGACCGATCCTGCCCCCGCATTGTCCGCGGCAGCGCGTCACACTTTTTTTCCGAAATCCGTTTTCGACAGGCCGGTCCGGCGTCCGGTAAAGACGCGCAGCGACCTTGACTTTTTGCCATTGACTAGGTATATTTACCTTTCATAGTCAAGGAAAGTCCGATGCCATCGGCTGCCCGCCTCGCCGCCAACCGCGCCAACGCGCGCCGCTCCACCGGTCCCCGCACGGCCGACGGCAAGCGCCGTTCGTCCATGAACGCGCTGGTGCATGGGGTCTATGCCGAGATGCGGGTGGTCACCGACGCCGACCGGGCCGCGCTGGGCGCCATCCTGGCGGCGGTGATCGACGACTTCCGCCCGGTCGGCCGCTACGAGACGAGGCTGGCGCGGCGGCTCGCCGAAATCTGGTGGCGGCTCGGCCGCGCCCTGGAGGCCGAAACCCGGCTGATGACATTGGTGCGCCGCGAAGGCGCGGAGAACGCCTTCCGCGCCACGCTCAGGGAAATCCGCGCGCTCGACCGGGTCGGACGGCTGGAGTTCAGGCTGCAAGAGGCCTTGATCCAGGTCGAGCAGTTGCTGGCGCGGCGCCAGGCGCTGAGGAAGCGGATGGGCAAGCGCGCCCCACACCCTAACCCTCCCCCACAAGGGGGGAGGGAACGGCCGAATGCGTGCCGACCTGTTACTCCCTCCCCCTCGATGGGGAAGGGCCGGGGTGGGGGTGACGGAGCCGCCGCCCAAGTGCCGGGGTCTTGGCTTCGTTCCGTCAAAAAAATTACGGCGCCTGCGTTTTCAACGACTTACGCGCACCGTTTTGGCGCTTCATGGGACCTGCCGGCGGTGCTGGACTGGCTCGAATCGCGGCTTCGAAAACCGCCATTGACCCTAAGTCCCGGAATGGGGACCATGCGGGCATGAGCGACAACATCTATGAGAACCTGACCCAGTTGGGCGGCGCCGCGGACTTACCGGCGAGCCCCGACGAGGCCGTGCTGGAGGCGGTCCCCAACCCGCACCAGGAGACCGACTACCTGGTGCGGTTCACGGCGCCCGAGTTCACCTCCATCTGCCCGGTCACCGGCCAGCCGGATTTCGCCCACCTGGTCATCGACTACGTGCCCGAGGACGCCATCGTCGAGAGCAAGTCGCTGAAGCTGTTCCTGAGCTCGTTCCGCAACCATCCCTCGTTCCACGAGGACTGCACGCTCACCGTCGCCAAGCGCATCGAGGACGCCATTTCGCCGAAATGGCTGCGCATCGGCGGCTATTGGTATCCGCGCGGCGGCATCCCCATCGATGTCTTCTACCAGTCGGCCGAACCGCCCGACGGCCTGTGGCTGCCGGACCAGGGCGTGGCGCCCTACCGGGGGCGCGGCTGATGGCGGGCGCTCAACTCAAGGGCCGGGTCGATTGGGCCGGCGGGCTGCGGTTCATCGGCTCCACCGAGCGCGGCCAGTCGTTCGTGATGGAGGGCTCCGCCGCCGAGGGCGCGGTGCGCATCGGCGCCTCGCCGATGGAGGTCTTGTTGATCGGCATGGGCGGCTGCTCGAGCTTCGACGTGGTTTCGATCCTCAAGAAGATGCGCCAGCCGGTCGAGGACGTGGTCTGCGAGTTGAGCGCCGAGCGCGCCGACGCGGTGCCGGCGGTGTTCGTCAAGGCGCACATGAGCTTCACCGTGACCGGCGACGTGGCGCAGGCCAAGGCGGAGGAAGCGGTGCGGCTATCGGTGGAGAAATACTGCTCGGCGTCGAAGATGATCTCGGAAACCGCCGAGATCACCTGGGACGTCAGGATCGAGGCCGGGGAGGGTTAAGCCCGTGAACATGGCGCTGTGGCTCGAACGCGCCGGCAAGGCGTTCCCCGAAAATCCCGCCGTGGCGCTCGGCGAGCGGACGGTTCAGGACTACGCGGCGCTGATGGACCGCGCTGCCCGGCTCGCCGGCGGGCTCAGGCAATTGGGGCTGGAAGCCGGCGAACGCGTCGCGATCTGCTCCAAGAACCGCCCCGAATACGTCGAGGCGCTCTACGGCATCTGGTGGGGCGGCTTCGCCGCGGTGCCGGCCAACGCCAAGCTGCACGGCGCGGAATTGGGCTACATCCTGGAAAATTCCGGCGCGCGCGTTTGCCTCGCCGGGCCGGAACTGGCCGGCGCCATCGGCGACCACGCGCCGGCTTCGCTCGAGAAACTGGTGGTCTTCGAAGGCACCGATTACGAGGCGCTGTTCGCCGGCGCGCCGGCGCCGCTGGCCGAAGCGGCGCCGGACGACCTCGCCTGGCTGTTTTATACGTCGGGCACCACCGGCCGGCCCAAGGGCGCGATGCTGACGCACCGCAACCTCTACGCCATGGCGCTGGCCTATCATTCCGACATCGACCCGACGGGGCCGACGGACGCCATCATCCACGCCGCACCCATGAGCCACGGCTCGGGCATCTACATGGTGCCGCACGTCCTGGCGGCGGCCTGCAACGTGGTCCCGGAATCGGGCGGTTTCGACCCCGCCGAGATCTTCCGCCTCGCCGACGCCTGGCCGGGCACGTCGCTGTTCGCGGCGCCGACCATGGTCAAGCGCATGGTCGAAAGCCCCGCCGAGACGCCGAAGTCGGGCTTCCGCGCCATCGTCTACGGCGGCGGGCCGATGTACGTCGAGGACGCCCGCGCCGCGCTCGATCGCTTCGGGCCCTGCCTGGCGCAGATCTACGGCCAGGGCGAAAGCCCGATGACCATCACGGTCTGCAATCGCGCCACCATCGCCGACAAGACCCATCCGCGCTGGGCCGAACGCCTCGCGTCGGTCGGCATCGCCAATTCCGCCGTCGCCGTGCGCGTCGCCGACGAGAACGATGCGACGCTGCCACCCGGCGAGACCGGCGAGGTTCTGGTCGCCGGCGACGCGGTGATGAAGGGCTATTGGCAAAACCCGGACGCCAGTGCCGAGACGCTCAAGGGCGGCTGGCTGCACACCGGCGACGTCGGCGCCGTGGACGAAGATGGGTTTCTCACACTCAAGGACCGGGCCAAGGACGTGATTATCTCCGGCGGCACCAACATCTACCCGCGCGAGGTGGAGGAAGTGCTGCTCGAGCACCCGGACGTCAGCGAGGTCTCGGTCATCGGCCGGCCCGATCCCGAATGGGGCGAGATCATCGTCGCCTACGTCGTCGGCACCGCGCCCGAGGCGGAACTGGACCAGCTCTGCCTTGAGCGGATCGCGCGCTTCAAGCGGCCCAAGGCCTACGTGCGCGTCGACGCCCTGCCGAAGAACAACTACGGCAAGGTGCTGAAGACCGAGTTGCGCCAGGCGGACGCGCGCAACACAACGCAAACCCCATAGGGAAGAACGGCGTCGGACGGCATGGCGCAATTTTCCTCACTATTTCCCGTTTTACGGGTTTTTGTTGGCTTTTCTATCACGCCGGGTTCGCGGCCGAACCGGTTGTCAGGGCATCGGCGCGAACAGCAACACCAGGCCCAGCGTCGCTTCGCCGATGCGCCGCCAGGGCGCGCTCGGTGCAATGACGGCGTGCGAGATGAAGCCGAGCCCGAAGCCGATCTTCACCGCCGCCGCCACGGCCATCAGCGGCGCGGTCTCGAGGCCGATGAGCGCGGGATTGGCGATCATGCCGAGCGGGATCAGGTAGAGGCCGATGCCCAGCATCATGGCGCGGCCGGCGACCTTCAGCCAGTCCTCCTCGACCATGCCCGCCGCGATGAAGACGGCGCCGCAGACCGGCGGCGTAATGGTCGACAGCAGCGCGAACCAGAAGACGAAAAGATGCGCCTGCAACGGCTCCAGCCCCAGCGACTGCAGCGCCGGCCCGGCGACCGAAACGCAAATCACGTAAGCGGCCGTGGTCGGCACTTCCATGCCCAGCACCAGGCAGGCCAGCGCGGTCAGCAACAAGGCCGGCCAGATGGCGTCGCCCGACGCCGAAAGGATGAGGGACGTGATCTTCACCCCAAGCCCGGTCTGGCCGAGCACGCCGATGACGATCGAGGCGCAAACGATGATCGCCGCGATCATGGCGATCTGCTTGCCCGCGCCCAAGGCGACGGCTTCCAGCCGCGCCAGGGTGCGCGGGATCGAGAAGGTCAGCCGGCCATCGACGAACAGCATGACGAAGGCGACCAGGATGGCGACGCAGGCCGCGTACTGCGGCGTGTACCCGCCGATGAACATGCGCTCCAAAAGCACCGCGAACGGCACCGCGAAAAACATCGCCGTCACCACGACGACCTTGTTCGCCGGCCGGTCCTCCGGCGCCAGGCCCTTGAGGTGGTAACGGCGCGCGAAGGCGTTGATGCCGATCCAGACGGCGGCGAAATAGAGGATCGCCGGCAGCAATGCGGCGGCGACGATGCCGGTATAGGGAACGCCCGTCAGCTCGACCATGACGAAGGCGCCGGCGCCCATCAAGGGCGGCATGATCTGCCCGCCGGACGACGCCACCGCCTCGACAGCGCCGGCGAGCGCGCGGGGATAACCGAGCTTGCGCATGGCCGGCAGCGTGATGGCGCCGGTGGAGGCGACGTTGGCCGAAGCCGAGCCGGAGATCGAACCGAACAACGCCGACGACAGCACCGAGACCTTGGCCGCACCGCCCTTCAGCCGCCCGGCCGCCGCGGCGGCGAGGTTCATGAACCCCTGCCCCGCCTCGCCGGCGTTCAGCACCGCGCCCATGATGACGAAGATGGCGACGATATTGACGGAAATGCCGGTCAGGCTGCCCCAGATGCCGCCCTCGGCGATGGTCAGCGTGCCGAGGAAACTGGCCACCGGCAGGCCGGGATGGCCGAACTCACCCGGCAGGAACTGGCCCCAAAGCCCATAGACGAGCGCGATGGCGGCAACCAACGGCAGCGGCCAGCCGATGGCGCGGCGCGCCATTTCCAGCACCACGGCCAGGATCGCCACCGCCATGACGAGTTGCCCGTCGCCCTCAAGCGCGCCGTACTGGTCGGCGAGCATTTCCTCGTTGGCGACGATGTAGAGGCAGCAGGCGGCGCCGGCCAGCGTGAAGGCCCAGCCGGTCCAAAGCGAACGCCGCGATTCAGTTGCGAAAAGAAAAACCCAGGGCAGCGCCAGCAGCAGATGCAGCGGCCGCGCCACCAGGTTGGGAACGAGCCCGGAGAAGATCAGGCCCAGGTGGAAGGCGATGGAGACGGCGCCGAGCGCCCCGAAGACCAGGCGCGCGGGCGCCGTCATCGCAACCTTCCGATCCGCCGATTAGCGGTTGGCGTCCGGCACCTTAATGCCGGCCTCGTCATAGTACTTGAGCGCGCCCGGGTGGATCTTCCCGAAGACATTGGAAAGAAGCGCGCCGGAGACGCCGTTCCACCAGGGGTGATCGGCGCCCATGGCCTTCTTCTGCTCCCAATAGGTCTTGGTCACCGCGTAAGCCACGTCGTCGCTCATCGCCGTGGTGGTGTGCGCGACCACCGGCAAAGAGGTGGTCACGGTATCCGTATCCACGCCGGCGTAAGTGCCGGCCGGAATCACCAGCTTGGCGCGCTTGGTCTTGGCGATCTGATCGTCCGACAGCGACAAAAGCGTCACGCCGGTCGATGCGGCGGCTTCGATGACGTTCGGCGCCGGCCACGACCCGGCGGTGACGAAGCCGTCGATTTGCTTGTTCTTGAGCGCGTTGACGGCGGCGTTGAGCTCGACATTGGCGAGCTTCACCTTGTCCTTGAGGCCGAACAGATCCAGGTACTTGGCGCCTTCCTTGGCGCCGAAGGAGCCTTTGCCGATGAGCATGGTCTTGCCGTCCAGATCGGCGAAGGATTTGACGCCGGCGTCACTGCGCAGCACGAAGTGCATGGTCAGCGACGGGATCGGGAACAGCGCGCGGATGTCGGCGAACTTGGGATCGGTCTTGCCCTTGAACATGGCCGCGCCCGTCTGCGCCAGCTTGACCAGCACCGGCGGCGTGGTGAACACGTAGTTGCCGGTGCGCGCCGCCGCTTCCTTGACGTTCTGCACGGAGCCCTGGCTCTCTTCGACGGTGACGATGATGTCGCCCTTGGAGCCCTTCTTCATGGCTTCGGCGATCTGCACCGCCATCTGGTAATAGGACGAAGTCGACTTCGCCGACTTGTAGGTGACGCGGGTTTCCGCGCTCGCGCCCGTTGCGGCCAGCGCCGCGACCGCCGTGACGGCGGCAAAAATCTTCAAGCTCTTCACGTTAGCCTCCATGTTGACCTGGTGCCGCTTCTCACGATTTCCGGCGGCACCTACGAATACGATGTGCGTAAACTAGCACCTGGAATGCCCACTGCAAGCGCCGCCGGGCGTTCAGGCGCGATAAACCGTGGGGTCGGGAATGCCGGCTTCCTGGAAGCCCTTGCGGCGCAGCCGACAGGCGTCGCATTCGCCGCAGTGGGTGAAATCGCCGGGCCCGCCGGGCGGGTCGTAGCAACTCAGGGTCTCTGCGTAATCGACGCCGAGGCGCGTCCCCAGCTCGACGATGCCGGCCTTGGTCAGGTTTTGCAGCGGCGCGTGGATGGTGAGCGGGCTCTCGCCCTCGACGCCGGCCTTGGTCGCCAGGTTGGCCATCCGCTGGAAGGCCTCGATGTATTCCGGGCGGCAATCGGGATAGCCGGAATAGTCGAGCGCGTTGACGCCGATGAAGATGTCGTTCGCCCCCTCCACTTCCGCCAGCGCCAGCGCGTGGGCCAGGAAAATGGTGTTGCGCGCGGGGACGTAGGTGATGGGGATGCCGTCGCCGATTTCCTCGTCGTCGCGGCCTTTCGGCACGTCGATGTCGTCGGTCAGCGCCGAGCCGCCGAAAGCACGGAGATCGATGCGCGCCACGTGGTGGCGCGCGATGCCCTGGGCGGCGGCGACGCGCTTCGCCGCTTCCAGTTCGCCCAGGTGGCGTTGGCCGTATTCGAAGCTGATGGCGGCAAGGCTGTAGCCCCGGTCGCGGGCGACGGCGGCAACGGTGGCGGAATCGAGCCCGCCCGACAGCAGCAGGACGGCTTTAGGCAGTTTGGGCCTCGCGCCGGCGCACCAGCCACCAGACGGCCAAGGCACCCAACATCTTGCTCAAGGTCATCGCCACCACGCCGACGAGCGAGAAATGTCCGATAATCGCCAGGAACACGGCGCTATCCAAGGGCGTGCCGATGAGGCTGGAAAGCAGCACGCGCTGGCTGAACGGCCGGCGGGTGAACGAATAGACGGCCCAATCGGCGAATTCGCTGATCAGGAAGGCGCTCAGCGACGCGACGGCGACGAAGGGGTTGGCCATGACGTAGCTCAGCGCCGCCGAGACCAGCATGGCGATGATGACCTTGTGGCCGATCTCGCGCTGGGCGTAGTCGCGCGCCACGAACACCAGCCCGACGACCAGCGACATGGGCGGCCACATCTCGCCGCCCGGCAACGGCATCAGGGGCACCACCGTGAAGCCCCAGTTGACCAACACGATCAGCGCCACGTAGAGAATGGTAAAACGGATCGCCATGACGGTTCCCTAAACGCACTGTTCCGTGGGCACATATATAGTATGGTGCGCCCGATGGTCCAGCACCCGTTGCCGCCGGAAACCGCCGCATGAGCCAACACCCGCCCAGCGACCCGCGCGCCCTGATCCGCGAATTGGCGCGCCGGGAGGGGTTCGACGCCGTCGGCTTCGCCTCGGCCGAGCCCGACGCCAGGGACACCGATGCCCTCGCCCGGTTCCTGGCGGCCGGCCGCCACGGCGACATGGGATGGCTCGCGCAGGTCAAGTGGAGCGACGAAAACCCGCGCGGCAACCCCAAGGCGCTGATGGCGGAGGCCAAGTCGGTAATCGTGCTCGGCGCCAGCTACGCGCCCGCCGACGATCCCTTGGAAATCCTGACAAAGCCGGACCGGGGCGCGGTCTCGGTCTATGCGCGACCGGCCCGCGACTACCACGACACGCTGAAGAAACGCGCCCGCGCCGTGGCGCGCGGGTTGCAGGAACGCTTTGCCGACATCGAACTGAAGCTCTTCGTCGATACCGCGCCGGTGATGGAGAAACCCATGGCCGCGCGCGCCGGATTGGGCTGGCAGGGAAAGCACACCAACCTGGTCTCGCGCGATTTCGGCTCCTGGCTGTTCTTGGCGGAGATCTTCACCACGCTCGAACTCCCCCCCGACGTGCCGGCGGCGGACCGCTGCGGCAGTTGCGATGCCTGCCTCAAGGCCTGCCCCACCGATGCCTTCCCGGCCCCCGGCCAGTTGGACGCCAGGCGCTGCGTCTCGTACCTGACCATCGAGCACCAGGGCATGATCGAGCCCGAGTTGATGGTCCGCATGGGCAACCGGATCTACGGCTGCGACGACTGCCTGGCGGTCTGCCCGTGGAACAAGTTCGCGGCGCCCGCCACGGACCCCGCCTTCCTGCCGCGCGGCGATCTGGGCGCGCCGGAGCTGGCGGAATTGGCGGCGCTGGACGAAGCGGGCTTCGACGCCATGTTCAAGGGCTCGCCCATCAAGCGCAGCGGCCGGGCGCGGTTTTTGCGCAACGTGCTCATCGCCATCGCCAACAGCGCCGACGCCGCGCTCTTGCCCATCGCGGCGCGACTGCAGGGCGACGGATCGCCGCTGGTGGCGGAAACCGCCGGCTGGGCGCATCGCCGCCTGGCATCGGCGCTTGACGATCGCGGCGGCGAAGACAACCATTCCAACGCAACGGTTACCCATCAAGAGAAAGGGACGCCGCCATGAAGTTGATCCGCCTCTTCGCCGTCATTGCCGCATTGTTCGCCGCCCTCGCGCAGGCACAGGTCCAAGCGCAGGCGCAGGCGCCGGTGCAGACGCAGGTGCCGGCGCAGGCGCAGAAGCCCGCCAAGCCCGTGGTCGGCAGCGTGTTCAAGGATTGCGATGCCTGCCCGGAGATGGTGGTGATGCCGGCCGGCATCTACATCATGGGGCTCGGCTCCAAGCGCAAGCGCGACGGCCCCGCGCACCGGGTCAACATCAAGCGCCCGCTGGCCATCGGCCGCTATGAGGTCACCTTCCGCGAGTGGTTCGCCTGCGTCGCCGAAGGCGGCTGCCTGCACAAGCCCGACGACCACCGCTGGGGCACCATCCGCCGCCCGGTCATCAACGTCGATTGGCATCAGGTGCAGAACTACGTGAAATGGCTTTCCGCCAAGACCGGCGCCACCTACCGGCTGCCGTCGGAGGCGGAATGGGAATACGCGCACCGGGGCGGCACCACGACGCAGTTCTGGTGGGGCGACGACATCGGCACCAAGATGGCCAACTGCCGCGATTGCGAATCGCGCCAATGCTGCACGCCCAAGGACCATTCCTGCTGCTCGCACGGCACGCTGCCCGTCGGTTCGTTCAAGCCCAACCCGTTCGGGCTGTTCGACACCGCCGGCAATGTCTTCGAATGGACGGCGGACTGCTGGAACCCGGACCACCGGGGCGCGCCCAAGGACGCGTCGGCGCGCACCACGGGCGATTGCAACAACCGCGTCATCCGCGGCGGCTCGTTCTATTATTTCTCGAAGGTGGCGGGCGCCGCCTACCGGGCCAAGAACCCGCCCGGGGTGAAGAGCTACTGGCTCGGATTCAGGGTGGTCCGCGAACTGCGCTGAGGGCCGGAAGCGGTCAGTCGCCCGCCTTGGACATGCGCTCGAGCTGCTCTTGCATGCGGGCGAGCTGGGTCTTCAAGGTGTCGAGTTCGGACGCGTCCTGCTTCTTCGGTTCGGCGCCACCGTTACCGGCACCGTTGGCCGATCCATTGGTTGGCCCGGAAGCCGACCCAGTGGCCGCCCCATTGCCGCCCGCCGGACCGGATCCGGCCGGATAGAAAGGCGAGAACATCTTCATGGCGTTCTCGAACAAGGTCATGTTCTGCTTGCCCATTTCCTCGAACTGGCCGAACGGCGTCAGGCCGCCGAAGGCGTCCTGCACGGCGCGGCGCATCTGTTCTTGGTTATGTGCGAAGGCGTGCATGGAATGCTCGAGATAGTTGGGCACCACCGCCTGCAGGCTGTCGCCGTAGAAGCTGATGAGGTGGCGCAGGAACGAGATCGGCAGCAGGTGCTGACCCTTGCTCTCTTCCTCGACGATGATGTGGGTGAGCACCGAGCGGGTGATGTCCTCGCCGGTCTTGGCGTCGAACACGGCGAAGTCGGTGCCGTCCTTGACCATTTGGGACAGGTGGTCGAGCGTCACGTAACTGCTGGTCGCGGTATTGTAGAGCCGCCGGTTGGCGTACTTCTTGATCGTCACCACGTCCTTCTTTTCGCCGGAATTGTCTTCGGCTTTGTCGTCGACGGCCTCGGCCATGTTTGCAATCCTTGGTTTTTGCCTCATTCATCATTACAGCGTAAGATGCTGCACTGCAATGAAATGTTGTTGGGATGCAGCATCTTGGCCGTACCGGGAGACATCCGCCATGACCGACACTTCGTCCCCGCCGGACCTCCACGATCTGGCGCGGCGCTACCTGGACCTGTGGCAGGAGCACTTGAAGGCCGTGGCCTCCGACCGCGACGCGTCGGAGACCCTGGCCCGCACCATGGCGCTGATGAGTTCCGGCGCCCAGGACCTGGCGCAGACCTTCGCCGGCGCCGCGGAGCGGGCCGCCGGCAATGACGACGCCGAAGGAGGAGACGCCGGAGGAGAAGGTGCCGCCGAATCTGGGGCCGCGCCCGCTGGCGCTGCACCTGGCGGCGCAGACGCTGGCGATGATGGGATCGCTGACCGCCTTGCCGCTCTTGAGAAGCGGGTCGCTGAGCTGGAATCCCGGCTTGGAGACGGCGGCGCAAGCGCTAAACGAGGCCCTCGCAAAAGCCGATCCTGAGGCCTTCGCCCGCGCCGTCCAAGAGGAAGCGTTCAGGCGTCTCGACGCGTTCAGCGCCGGGGTGCGGCTCTATCAGTCCGCCGTCCGGCCGCCGAGGCCGCCGGAACCGCCGGCAATCTGGCGGTCGGGCGCCGCGCGGCTCCTGGATTACGGCGCCGATGCCAATCCCGATGCGCCGGTGGTGCTGGTGGTGCCGTCACTGGTCAACCGCTACTACGTGCTCGACCTGGCCGAGGACAGGAGCCTGATGCGCGATCTCGCGGCGCGCGGTTTCCGCCCGCTGATGCTGGATTGGGGCGAACCGGGCACCGAGGAGCGCCGCTACACCCTCACCGATTACGTCACCGGCCCCCTGCAAGGCGCCTTCGAGGAGGCCCGGGCACTGGGCAAGCGCCCGCCGGCGGTGATCGGCTATTGCATGGGCGGCGATCTGGCGCTGGCGCTGGCGGCCCGCAACCGGGGCCGCATCGGCGCGCTGGCGCTGCTGGCGACCCCCTGGGCGTTCCAGGCCGGCCAGGAAGCCAACCTGCCCTGGCTGGCGGCGGCGGCACCGGGATTGAGCGCCATGATCCAGGCACTCGGCGTGATGCCCATCGACTTGCTGCAGGCCATGTTCGCCGGCCTCAACCCGGGCGGCGTCGGCGACAAGTTCCGCCAATTCGCCGCCGTTGCCGCAAACTCGGACAAGGCGCGGGAATTCGTCCGCCTGGAGGACTGGCTCAACGACGGCGTGCCGCTGGCCGGCCCGGTGGCGGAGGAATGCCTGTTCCAATGGTACCTGGAGGACACGCCGGCCAAGGGGGAATGGCGCATCGCCGGCGCACTGGTCGAGCCCCGAGAGATCGACGCGCCGACGCTGGTGGTGGTGCCCCGGGACGACTACATCGTGCCGCCGGAAAGCGCCGAACCACTAGCCCGGCTGATCCCCGGCGCGCGGCTGAAGACGGTCAAGGCCGGCCACATCGGCATGGCGGCGGGGCGGCGTGCGCGCTCGCTTTTGTATACGCCACTGGCCGACTGGCTCGCCAAGGCATTGAATTAGATCAAGACTCAAAAGCGCGGCATCGTGTAAGCTGATCCTTCCCAAACAGGGAAGCGGAGGCTTATTTTTTCTATTTCGCACTTGCACAATTTTTTTCTTGCAACGCAACAAAGACGTTGATACATAAGGCGTTGGGAGTTTTTGCAACTGCGAAATACCGAGTTCTCAGCGTCGGCGGCACTCCGCCCCGGCGCCGCATTCAACCGTGTGCCGCCGAGTTTGAGCGGCGCGAACGTAGGAGGATACGAAGGAAATGACTGACGTTGTGATCGTGGGCGCCGCCAGGACGCCCGTTGGCGCTTTCAATGGCGGGCTCGCCTCGCTCGCCGCCCATCAGCTCGGCGAGGTCGCCATCAGGGGTGCGCTGGAGCGCGCCGGTGTCGCCGCCGAAGATGTCTCGGAAGTGATCATGGGCCAGATTCTCGCCGCCGGCGCCGGCCAGAACCCGGCCCGCCAGGCCGCCATGGCCGCCGGCATTCCGCATGAGAAAACGGCCTACGGCATCAACCAGCTCTGCGGCTCGGGCCTGCGCACGGTGGCCCTCGGCTACCAGGCGATCAAGATGGGCGACAGCTCCATCGTCGTCGCCGGCGGCCACGAGAGCATGAGCCGGGCGCCGCACGTGGTGCACCTGCGCGACGGCGTCAAGATGGGCGGCACCGAGATGATCGACAGCATGCTGCGCGACGGCCTGATGGACGCCTTCGCCGGCTATCACATGGGCAACACCGCCGAAAACATCGCCCAGCAGTGGCAACTGACCCGCGAAGAGCAGGACGAGTTCGCCGCTTCCTCGCAGCAGAAAGCCGAAGCCGCCATGAAATCCGGCCGCTTCAAGGACGAGATCGTCCCCGTCACCATCAAGACCCGCAAGGGCGAGGTGGTGGTCGATACCGACGAACACCCGAAGGAAGGCGTCACCGCCGAGGGCCTGGGCAAACTGCGTCCGGCTTTCGACAAGGAAGGCACCGTCACCGCCGGCAACGCGTCGGGCATCAACGACGGCGCCGCCGCCGTGGTGCTGATGAGCTCGGACGAAGCCGCCAAGCGCGGCGCCACGCCGTTGGCGCGCATCGTTTCCTGGGCGACCGCCGGCGTCGACCCGGCGATCATGGGCACCGGGCCTATTCCAGCCAGCCGCATGGCGCTTGAAAAGGCCGGCTGGTCCATCGACGACCTGGACCTGGTGGAAGCCAACGAAGCCTTCGCCGCCCAGGCCTGCGCCGTCAACAAGGACCTGGGTTGGGACACCGACAAGGTCAACGTCAACGGCGGCGCCATCGCGCTCGGCCACCCGATCGGCGCGTCCGGCGCGCGGGTCCTAGTGACGCTGCTGTATGAAATGCAGAAGCGCGACGCCAAGAAGGGCCTGGCCACGCTCTGCATCGGCGGCGGCATGGGCATCGCCATGTGCGTCGAACGCGACTAGACGAAACAAAAAACGAAGGGAGCATAACGATGGGACGCGTAGCACTCGTAACCGGTGGAACCCGAGGGATCGGGCATGCCATTTCCGTCGCGTTGAAGGACGCCGGCTATAACGTCGCCGCCAGCTATGCCGGCAACGACGAAGCCGCCGCCGCCTTCAAGGCTGAAACCGGCATTCCGGTCTATAAGTTCGACGTCGGCGACTTCGACGCCGCCGCCGCCGCCATCGGCCAGATCAAGGCCGACCTGGGACCGGTGGAGGTGCTGGTCAACAACGCCGGCATCACCCGTGACAAGCCGCTGCACAAGATGGACAAGGAAGCCTGGGACGCCGTCATCGGCACCAATCTCTCAGGGCTTTTCAACATGTGCCGGAACGTCATCGACGACATGCGCGCGGCCAATTTCGGCCGGATCATCTCGATCAGTTCCATCAATGGCCAGAAGGGCCAGTTCGGTCAGACCAACTACGCCGCCGCCAAGTCCGGCGAATTGGGCTTCACCAAGGCGCTCGCCTTGGAGACGGCGGCCAAGGGCATCACCGTCAACGCCATCGCGCCCGGCTACATCGCCACCGAAATGGTGATGGCGGTGCCGGAGAAGGTGATGAACGAGGTCATCTTGCCGGCGATCCCGGTGGGGCGCCTCGGCCAACCGGAAGAAATCGCGCGCTGCGTGGTGTTCCTGGCCTCCGACGACGCCGGCCTGATCACCGGCTCGACTATCTCCGCCAACGGTGGCCAGTACATGGTGTGATCGGTTTCCCGATCTCCGAAGAATACCAGCGGGGCCTCCGGGCCCCGCTTTTTTTGCATCGCCCTCAGGGGCGCATCCCGAAGGTGCGCCGGCCGGGTTCGCGGCGTTTGGCCGCCAGGTCGGCGAAATCGCAGAGAATGGCGCGGGTGGCGCGGGGATCGATGATCTCCTCCACCTGAAAGGTTTCCGCGGTCCGGAACGGCGAGCGCAGTTTTTCCAGCCGTTCCTCGATCTCGGCCAGTTTGGCTTGCGGGTCGTCGGCGGCGTCGACCTCGGCGCGGTAGGCGGCCTCGATGCCACCCGACAGCGGCAGCGAACCCCAGGAGCCGGACAGCCAAGCGTAGCACATGGAAAAGCGCCCGGCCGGGCGGTGCGACGCGCCGGCCACGCCAAACGCATTGCGCACGATGATCGTGCACCAAGGAACGGTGGTCTGGGTGATGGCGGTCATGACGCGCACACCGAAGCGGATGGTGCGCGCCTTCTCCGCCTCCAGCCCGATGGCGAAGCCCGGGCAGTCACAGAGATGCACGATGGGCAGGTGGAAGGTCTCGGCCATGTCGACGAAGCGGATGATCTTCTCGCAGGCGTCCGACGTCCAGGCGCCGCCGGTGAACATGGGGTCGGACGCCATGACCGCCACCGGCCAGCCATCCAGCCGCGCGAGCCCGGTAATCACCGAGCGGCCGAACAGCCGCCCCATTTCGAAGAAGCTCCCCGCGTCGACCACGGAATCGACGATGCGGCGCATGGCGTAGGCCTGCTTCGGGTTGTGCGGCACGATGGAGAAAAGATGCGCGTCGCGGCGCTCGACCGGATCGGTGTTGGGTTTGCGCTCGGCCAGTTCGTCGACCGATGCGGGCAGATAGGAGAGGAAGCGCCGGGCGGCCGCGAAAGCCTCGTCCTCGCTGTCGACGGCCTCGTCGACGGCGCCGGTGGAAAGTTGCAGCCGCCATCCGCCCAGTTCCTGCTTCGAGAGATCCTCGCCCAGTCCGGCCACCACCGGCGGGCCGGCGACGAACATCGCCGACATCTCCTTGACCATCACCGAATAGTGGCTGGACGCCAGCCGGGCGGCGCCGAGCCCGGCGACGGAACCCAGCCCCAGCGTCACCACCGGCACGTAGCTCAGGTTTTCGAGCATCACCTCATAAAGTGAGCCGAGCCCGCCCGGCAGGTTCGGCCGGCCGGTGGTCTCGATGGTTTTCACCGAGCCGCCGCCGCCCGATCCCTCGATGACGCGGACGATCGGCAGGCGCAACTCGCGCGCCATCTGCTCGGGGTACATGGCCTTGGCGCGGATGGTGGCGTCGGCGGAACCGCCGCGCTGGGTGAAGTCGTCGCCGGACACCACCACCGGCCGCCCGTCCAGGCGCGCGCGGCCCATGACGCAGTTGGATGCGTTGAGCTTCACCAGATCGCCGTTGGCGTCGTATTCGGCGATGCCGGCGGCGGAGCCGATTTCGTGAAAGGAACCATCGTCGACCAGCCGGTCGATGCGTTCGCGCACCGTCAGCCGCCCGCCCTTGTGTTGACGTTCGACCCGCTCCGGCCCGCCCATCTCGCGCACATCGGCCTGGCGCCGGGTCAACTCGTTCAGGCGCTCGCTCCAGTCTTCGCTCACTTCATGCCCCCCTTGCTTCGGCCGGCGAAGTGTAATCCATGTCAGGCGGGAGAAAAGCCCCCTTCCGAAGTTCCGTGCCGCAAGGTGTCGGCAATGCGGGCGACGACCCCGCCCCAATCGCCCGGCGCATCCTGGCGAAACAGCCGCGCCGATGGATACCAGGGCGTTGTCTCGCCGCTTTCCAGCCAGCGCCAGTCGGCGCCGGCGGCCAGCATCAGCCAGAGCGGCTTGCCCAAGCCGCCCGCCAGGTGCGCCACCGATGTGCAGATGGAAATCACCAGATCGAGTTCCGCCACCAGCGCCGCGGTGGCGGCGAAATCGCTCATGCGGGGGCGCAGGTCCACCACCGCATCGGCCAGCCCCGCCGCCGCAAGTTGATCGCCGGGCGCGCCCCATTGCAGGGAAAAGAAGGAACAGCCCGGCACCGCCAGAACAGGCGCCAAAAGCGATGCATTCATGGATCGTTCGGCATCGGTCGGATTGCGCGGATTACCGGCCCAGGCGAGCCCGACCTTGAGCCCCGCCCCCTCGAGGCCGCCGCCCGTTTCCGGCACGCGCAGATAGGGCCCGGACCAGGGCACGGTTTCGGGTTCGGTCCCGAACACCGCCGGCAGGCTCATGGCCGGGAGTTCCAGATCGAAAGCCGGCAGCGCATCGCCCGCCGCGACCACATCGAATCCGCCGTCCATGGCCGCCAAAAGCGGCGCCAGCTCCGGTTGGCATTCCACAAAAAGCCGCCCGACCCGCGCCGCCGCCAGGGCGAAGTAGCGCGCCACCATCATCATGTCGCCCATGCCCTGTTCGGCATGGACCAGCAGCGTCCGGCTGGGCGCTTCCGCTCCGTCCCAGCGCGGCACGCCGAGCTGGCGCCGGAACGGCGCCATCTGGCGGGTCTCCCAGCGCCGCTCGAAGCCGGGCCAGGCTTCCGCCCAGCGCCCCCGGCGAAGCCGCATCAGGGCCAGGTTGAATTCGGCGTCGGCAAAATCGGGGTTCAGTTCCAGGGCGCGGGTGAAGGCCGAAGCGGCCTCGTCCGCGCGGCCGAGCCCCGCAAGCGCATTGCCCCGGTTGTTGTGGGCCTCCGCCGCCGATGCGTCCCGGGCGAGGGCCGCGTCCAGGTGCTCGAGCGCGCGGTCCCACTGGCGGCGCTCGGCGAACAGCGCACCCAGGTTGGCGCGCGCCGACGCCAGTGCGGGTTCGAGTTGCAACGCGCGCTCGAACGCCGCCTCGGCACCGGCACGGTCGTTCATGGCGAGGCAGATCGCGCCCAAAAGGTCGAAATGCGCGGCCATGCCGGGAGCCAGTTCCGCCAGACGTACCGCATGGCGCCGGGCCGCCGGCCAATCCTCGCGGCGGCGGTGCAGCCGGGCCAGCGCCGCCAGCACCGGAACGGCGTCCGGCTGCTGCGCGAGCACGCGTTCGAAGCGTTGGATGGCTTCCGCCACCGCGCCCCGCGCTTCGGCGGCGGCGGCATGGACCTGCAGCGCCGCCAACAGGCCCGGCTGGCGCTGCAAGGCACGCCCGACGCTCGCCTCGGCGGCGTCCGGCCGGCCCAATTGCAATTGCACGGAAGCCAGGTTGGTCAGCACCCCCACATGGCCGGGCATGGCGGCGTCCAGATCCAGCCACAACCGTTCGGCCTCGGCCAGCCGGCCGGCGGCCTGCAGGGTTTGCGCCGCTTCGAAGTCCGCCTTGAGCTTGCCGCGGTTCACGCCGGGTCGGCGGGGACCGTCGCCTGCATGGAAGGCCGCTCCGAGAAACCGGCGAACCAGTCCGACAGGTCCGGCGCGAAATGGCGCCAGTCGTCGTCGGGGGAGCGGAAGTCCAGATAGCCCAGCGCGCAGCCGATGGAGATCTGGCCGATGGTGATCTCGCCGGCCAGTTCGCCGACTTTCTGGTTGAGATCGGCCACGGCGCGGTGGATGGCGCCGGTCTGGTGCGCGATGGCGCCCTTGGAGCGGAGTTCCTCGCGCCGGACGTTCTCCATGCGGCGCAGCACCGCGGCGTCGAGGATGCCGTCGGCCTCGGCCTGTTGGCGCAGCGCCCGCCAGCGGTGCGCACCGCCGGAAGGGATCAGCGGCCGTCCGCCGTGCAGGCTGTCGAGGTACTCGCAGATCACCGGCGAATCGAACAGCACCTGGCCGTCGTCGACCACCAGCGCCGGAATCTTGCCGAGCGGGTTGCGGTCGCGCAGATCGTGCCCGGCCTCCCTGGGCAGGGTGTGGATCAGCTCCAGGCGCCCTTCCAGTCCGGTTTCCTTGGCCACCACCATCACCTTGCGCGCGTAGGGCGAAGTCGGCCAGTAATAGAGTTGCATGGCGTCGCTTTCAGGTTAGCGCACCGATGTCCGATGCTCCGGCAGTGTCCCGGTTCCATCCGTTGCTGTCAACGCGGCGGTGGCGGTGTAAGCTCTCGGCCATGTGGCGCGACGTCATCGATATCCGCGATTTCTACGGCTCGTCGCTGGGCCGCCAGGCCCGGCGCATGATCAACGCGCGCCTGCGCACCATCTGGCCCGACCTGAAGGGCCACTCGGTGCTGGGGCTGGGCTATGCCGTGCCCTATCTGCGCGCCATGCAGGCGGGCGCCGAGCGGGTCGTTGCCGCCATGCCGGCCGAACAGGGCGTGCTGCACTGGCCCGCCGACGGGAACAGCCTGACGACGCTGGTGGACGAGTTGAACCTGCCCTTCGACGATCTCTCGTTCGATCGGGTAATCCTGGTGCATGCGCTGGAATACGCCGAACAGGTCAGGCCGTTGCTGCGCGAGGTCTGGCGGGTGCTGGCCGGCTCGGGACGGCTGATCGTCATCGTCCCCAACCGGCGCGGGCTGTGGGCCCGGTTCGAGCGCACGCCGTTCGGCCACGGGCTGCCCTTTTCCGGCCAGCAGCTCTCCATGACGCTGCGCGAGAACATGTTCACGCCGGTGGAAACCACCCGCGCGCTGTTCATGCCGCCGGTGCGTTCGCGCATGTTCCAGTCCGCCGCCGGTGCCTGGGAAACCCTCGGCAGCCACTACTTCCCGGTGCTGGGCGGGGTCATCATCGCCGAGGCCACCAAGCAGATCTATGCCGGCACCACCGCCAGCGCCAAATCCAAGGTGCGCGGCTACCTGCCGCTGCCGAAGGAGACCCGCCGCATCGCATCCGACGCCGAACGCAGTTTCTTTTGATTTTGCCGGACCTTGCCATTATCACTAGCGGGCTTCGGCCGATGGGCGGGCGGAACGGAACTTGGATTCCCCGGTGATGACGAGCAAGGAAGAAAAGCTGCTGGCACTCAGGGACGAGATCGATTCCATCGATCGCGCCATCCACGAGTTGATCCAGCGCCGCACCCGCGTCGTCGAGGGCGTTCGCGACGTCAAGGAAGGCGACGACGTCAAGATCCGTCCGGCGCGCGAGGCCCGCATCCTCTACCGGCTCTGCGAGGAACACCGAAGCCACTTCCCGAAACGCGAGCTCTGCCGCATCTGGCGCGAGATGATCGTCGCCACGCTGGGTTTCGAGGGTCCGTTCTCGGTCGCCGTCTTCCACCCGGAAAACACGCCCGGCTACTGGGATCTGGCGCGCGACCAGTACGGCTCCTTTACCGAAATGCAGCGGTTTGCCTCGGCCCGCGCCGTGGTCGAGTCGGTGCGCGAGCTCAAGGCCACAGTCGGCGTGCTGCCGTTCCCGAGCCGCGACCGGGACGAGCCCTGGTGGCGTTTCCTGGTCAGTGAAGCCCCGGAAACGCCGCGCGTCATTGCGCGGCTTCCTTTTATCCCGGGCGCCAACAGCCACGACAAGAACCTGGACGCGGTGGTCATCTGCCCGCTCAAGCAAGAAGAGACCGGCCGCGACCGCTCCATGCTGGCCATCGAGGCCGAACAGGACATCGGCTACCCGGCGATCGAGAACGCGCTCGGCCAGGCCGGCTTTTCCGCCGCCTTCCACCAGCTCTGGCACGACCCCAGCCGGCCGCCCGGCTGGACCTACCTGGTCGAGGTCTTCGGCTTCATCGCCCCCGACGGCCGGCAGATGTCGCGGCTCCAGGACGCCCTCGGTAACCGGGTGGCGCGCATCATTCATCTCGGCGGCTACGGCACGCCGCTCGGTGAGAACGACCTGGCACCCTGGTCCGAAGAGGATTGCGGAGACCCCACCCCATGACCACCCCCAAGATCCAGCCCGGCATCATGGACATCGCGCCCTACATCGGCGGCGAGTCCGGCATCGAGGGAACTGAGCGCATCATCAAGCTGAGCTCCAACGAAAGCGCGCTGGGGCCGAGCCCCGACGCGTCGGACGCCTTCGCCGAGATGTCGAAGCAACTGCACCGCTATCCGGACGGCGACTGCGCCGAGCTGCGCGCCGCCATCGCCGAGACCTTCTCCCTCGATGCGGCGCGGATCGTCTGCGGCTCGGGTTCGGACGAGATCATCTCGCTCATCTGCCAGGCCTTCGCCGGCCCCGGCGACGAAGTGCTTTATTCCGAACACGGGTTCTTGATGTATCCGATTTCGGCCAAGGCCGCCGGTGCCACGCCGGTAACGGCACCCGAACGGAACCTGACCACCGACGTGGACGCGTTGTTGGCGGCGGTCACCGACAACACCCGCATCCTGTTCCTGGCCAACCCCAACAACCCGACCGGCACCTATATCCCGGCCTCCGAACTCGGGCGGCTGCGCGACGGGCTCAGGGACGACGTGCTGTTGGTGATCGACGCGGCCTATGCCGAATATGTCGGACGCGACGACTACACCGACGGTGCGAAAATGGTCGAAGCGCACGACAACGTGGTCATGACCCGCACCTTTTCCAAGATCTTCGGGCTCGGCGGCATGCGGCTCGGCTGGGGCTATATGCCCGAAGCCATTGCCGACGTGCTGCACCGGGTGCGCGGCCCGTTCAACGTCAATGCCGCCGCCCAGGCAGCCGGCGCGGCGGCGGTGGCGGATACCGTGTTCACCGCGAAAGTGCGCGCCCATAACGACACCTGGCTTCCGTGGACGCGCGGCCAGTTGCTGGCGCTGGGCCTCAAGGTCACCGACAGCGTCGGCAACTTCCTGCTCGTCTGTTTCGATGAACTGCCCGACCACGACGCCGAAGCCGCCGACGCCTTCCTCAAGCGCGACGGCATCATCGTGCGGCGCATGGCCGGCTACGGCCTGCCCCAGTGCCTGCGCATCACCATCGGCACGGAAGACGAAATGCGCGCCGTGATCGACAGCCTGTCGCGCTACCTGGGCCACAACGCATGAGCGCGCCGGCGAAAAGGAAACCGCGCGCCGCCGCGCCCAAGTTCCAGCGCATCGCGCTGATCGGCATCGGCCTGATCGGCTCATCCATCGCGCGGGCCTTGAAAAAGCATCGCCTGGCCGGCGAGATCGCCATCGCCACCCGGCGCCGCGGCACCCTGGATATGGCGCGCAAGCTGAAGCTCGGCACCAGCTATCACCTGAAGGCGGCGCAGGCGGTGAAGGGCGCCGACTTGGTCATCCTGTGCACGCCCCTGGGTGCCAACGAAGCCATCGCGCGCGAGATCGGCCCGCACCTGAAGCCGGGCGCCATCGTTTCCGACGTGGGATCGTGCAAGGAATCGGTGATCCTGGACGTCGGCCCGCACCTGCCCGAAGGCGTCCACCTGGTGCCCGCGCACCCCATCGCCGGCACCGAACATTCCGGCCCGGAAGCCGGCTTCGCGACGCTGTTCGAGAACCACTGGTGCGTGCTGACGCCGGCCGAGGGCACCGACGCCAAGGCGGTGAAGGCGGTCAGCGGGCTTTGGAAGAAATTCGGCGCCAGGGTGGAAATCATGGATGCCCAGCACCACGACAGGGTGCTGGCGATCACGTCGCACCTGCCGCACCTGATCGCCTATACCATCGTCGACACGGCGACCGACCTGGAGCGCGAGTTGCAGAAGGAAGTGGTGCGTTTCTCCGCCGGCGGCTTCCGCGACTTCACCCGCATCGCCGCCTCCGACCCGACCATGTGGCGCGACGTGTTTCTTTCCAACCGCGACGCGGTGCTGGATATCCTCGGCCGTTTCACCGAGGACCTGACCGCGCTGCAGCGCGCGATTAGGCGCGGCAACGGCGAGTTGCTGTTCGATCGTTTCACCCGCACCCGCGCCATCCGCCGCGAGGTCATCGACGCCAAACAGGCCGGCGTGGAAATATGGCGCGACCGGCGCTAACCCTTCGCGGGCTCCGCCTTCGCGCCGTTCGCGTGCCGCTGAAGCGGCCGCTGCATACCCGCGTGGTGGTCTTCGAAAGCGTCACTCATCTGCTCATCGACCTGGAAACCGAGGAAGGCATCACCGGCCGCGCCTATCTGTTCGGCTACCTGCCGAAAGGGCCTGAGTACATGGCGCCGCTGCTGCGCGGCCTCGATGAGATGTTCGCCGGCGAGACGCTGGACCCGGAAGGCATGTTCGACCGCGCGCGGCACGCGTTGACGCTGATGGGCAGGGACGGCCTCAGCCTGATGGCGATCTCGGGCTTCGACATGGCCATGTGGGACGCGCTGGCGCAGGCCGCCGGCCAGCCGCTGGCGGCGATGCTGGGCGGCGGCTCGGGTCCGGTGCGGGCCTACAACTCCAACGGTCTCGGCCTCAAACATCCGGACGCACTTGCCGAAGAGGCCCTGGCACTGCTGTCCGAAGGCGGCTTCGGCATGGTCAAGCTGAGGCTCGGGCGCGAACGCCTGGAGGACGACCTGGACGCCGTCCGCAAGGTGCACGCCGCGATCGGCGACGACGCCCTGTTGCCGGTCGACTTCAACCAGGGCCTCGATGTCGAGGAGGCGCTTAAACGCTGCCGCGCGCTCGACGGCGAGGGCGTCTATTGGCTGGAGGAGCCGATCCTCTACGACGACATGGCCGGCAACGCCCGCATTGCCGCCGCGGTCGAGACGCCGATACAGATCGGGGAGAACTTCTTCGGGCCCGAAGCCCTGGCCCGTGCGCTCGACGCCAAGGCCTGCGATTTCGTGATGCCGGACGCCGAACGCATCGGCGGCGTCACCGGCTGGATGCGTGCCGCGAAGCTGGCCGACGCCGCGGGCGTCCCCATGTCGAGCCACATCCTGCCGGAAATCTCAGCCCATCTTTTGGCGGCGACGCCGACCGCGCACTGGCTCGAATACGTCGATTGGGCGGAGCCCATCCTGGCCGAGCCGCTCCGGATCGAGAACGGCGATGCCCTCATTCCCGACGTCCCCGGCACCGGTATCCGCTGGGACGAAGAGGCGGTGTCGCGCTACCAAATCGCCATTTGATCCGCATTGGCGGGGGGTTGCGCCCCTTCCGATGTCGCGTTAACAACAATAATTGACGATAAAATGACATTTTGAGGCCTCGAGAAGCGTAAGCTTTCTCGGGGAAGTCGACTTTTTTTAGAGATGGGAGGCTAAGAATGTCGAACGGAGCGGCCCAAGAGGCCCTTTACGAAACCGAATACGAGGTTGGCCAGGACAACCTTCAGCGCTGGGGGATGGATATTCACCACCCGGTGTTCTGGATTTCATCCGGGTTGATCGTGCTGTTCGTAATCGGCGTGTTGATCGCGCCGGAAGCCGCCAAGGGCGCCTTCGACGGGGCCAAGTGGTGGTCCATCGGCGCCTTCGATTGGCTGTTCATGATCGGCGGCAACATCTTCGTGATCTTCTGCCTGGCCTTGATCTTCCTGCCCGTGGGCAAGATCCGGCTCGGCGGCGAAGACGCCAAGCCGGAATTCTCGACCATGTCCTGGTTTGCCATGCTGTTCGCGGCGGGCATGGGCATCGGCCTGATGTTCTGGAGCGTCGCCGAACCGACGGCCTACTACACCGGCTGGTACGAAACGCCGCTCGGCGTCGCCAAAAACACGCCGGAAGCCGCCGGCAAGGCGATGAGCGCAACCATGTTCCACTGGGGCCTGCATCCGTGGGCGATCTATGCGGTGGTGGCGCTGTCGCTGGCGTTCTTCTCCTACAACAAGGGACTGCCGCTGACCATCCGCTCGGCCTTCTATCCGCTGATCGGGGATCATTCCTGGGGCTTCGTCGGCCACGTCATCGACACGGTGGCGGTGCTGGCGACGCTGTTCGGCCTCGCCACATCGCTCGGCTTCGGCGCGCAGCAGGCCTCGGCCGGACTCGCCTACCTGTTCGGGTTCGAGGCCACCATCGCCACCCAGATTGCCATCATCATCGTGGTCACCTCCATCGCGCTGATTTCGGTGCTGCGCGGTCTCGATGGCGGCGTGAAGGTGCTCTCCAACATCAACATGGGCATCGCCGCGATCCTTTTGCTGTTCGTGCTGGTGGTCGGGCCGACGGCGGTGATTTTTTCCACCATGGGCTCGACCCTGGTCGGGTATCTGGGCGACATCGTCAGCTATTCCAACTGGGTCGGCCGCGAGGACGAGAAATGGATGCAGGGCTGGACCGTGTTCTACTGGGCCTGGTGGATTTCCTGGTCGCCCTTCGTGGGCATGTTCATCGCCCGCGTTTCCAAGGGCCGCACGGTACGCGAGTTTATCATCGCCGTGCTGCTGATCCCGACGGCGGTGACGCTGGTATGGATGAGCACCTTCGGTGGCTCGGCGCTGGATCAGATCCAGAACGGCGTCGGCGCGCTCGCCGGCGGCCTCGACAAGGTCGAACTGGCCATGTTCCAGATGCTCGAAAACCTGCCGTTTTCGACGATCACCTCGGCCATCGGCATCGTGCTGGTGCTGGTGTTCTTCATCACGTCCTCCGATTCCGGCTCGTTGGTGATCGACGCCATCACCGCCGGCGGCAAGGTCGATGCACCGGCCGTGCAGCGCATCTTCTGGGTGATGATCGAGGGGGTCGTCGCTGCGGCGCTCTTGTTCGGCGGCGGTGCCGACGCGCTCACCGCGCTGCAGGCGGCGGCGATTACCGTCGGCCTACCGTTCACGGTGGTGCTAATCGCCATGTGCCTGTGCCTCTACATGGGGCTCAGCCATGAAAAGACCTACGTGATCGAGGCCGACACCTAACCGGCCCTAGAACCGGCCCGCGCGGAAGTCCTCGAAGGCTTGCAGGATTTCCGCGCGGGTGTTCATCACGAACGGCCCGGCGCGGGCCACCGGCTCGTCCAGGCGCTCGCCGGCGATGAGCAGGAAACGCCCGCCCTCGGCACCGGCCGTGACGCTGACCCGCTCGCCCTCGCCCAGCAGGCCTAAGTGCCCGCTGGGCAATTCGTTGCCCGCCTCGCCGACGCTGACACCGCCGCCATCGAAGGCATAGAGAAAGCCGGCCTTGCTCGCCGGTACGCTCTGTTCGAAGCTTTCCCCCGGCGTCAACGTCACGTCCATATAGAGCGGATCGGTGGCGATGCCGCTGATCGGGCCGACCGTGCCGGCGTCGGTCCGGCCCGCGATCACCTTGGCGCCGCCGCCGCCGGGCAGCGCCTCGACGGGGATTTCGGCGGCCGGAATCTCCTGGTAACGGGGGGCGCGCATCTTGTCGGACGCCGGCAGGTTGACCCAGAGCTGAAAGCCCGACATCAGGCCCTCGTCCTGCTCCGGCATTTCCGAATGCACGATGCCGCGCCCGGCGGTCATCCACTGCACGTCGCCGGGGCCGATGACGCCCTCGTGCCCGGCGTTGTCCTTGTGGCGCATGCGCCCGGCCAGCATGTAGGTGACGGTCTCGAAACCCCGGTGCGGGTGGTCGGGAAACCCGGCGATATAATCGCCGGCCTTGTCCGAGCCGAAGGCATCCAAAAGCAGGAACGGATCGACCATGTCGAGCATGGGCGAGCCGACGATGCGGGTCATCTTCACCCCGGCCCCATCGGAGGTGGGGACTCCCGGCGTCAGGCCGATGATTTCCCGTGTCGTCACTTGTGTCATGTCCGTCTCCCTCAGAGCGCCATATCCTCAGAGTGTAAGGCCGGCCTTGTCGAAGGCACGCTTCCATTGCGCCTCGGCGTCGCCGGTACTTTCGAAGATCAATATGGGGTCGGCCGGCGCGTCCAGCCAGTCGCCGCGCTCGATTTCCTCATCCAATTGCCCCGCCGCCCAGCCGGCATAGCCGGACAGGAAACGATGCCGGGCCGGGCCCTTGCCCTCGGCAATGGCGCGGATGATCGCGATCTCGCCGGTCATGGCGATGCCGGCGGGGCTTTTCACGGTGCCGGGTCCGTCGTATCCGCCATCGTGCAGCACGAACAGGTTGCGCGTCGCCACCGGGCCGCCAAAGTAGAGATCCACCTTGCGGTCCTCCACCAGCTTGCCGGCGAGATCGCCGCCGATCTCGCCCAGCAGTTCCCGGAACGAACCCGATCCCATCTTGCGGTTGACGATCAGGCCGACGGCGCCATCGGCGTCGTGCTCCAGGATGAACACCACGGCATGGCGGAAGAACGGGTCCGAGAGCTTCTCCGCCGCCACCAGCATGCGCCCGGCGAGATAGGGCTTGTCGGCGGCCGCGGCGGCAGCGGAAATGAACAGCGACAGCACGAGAACCAGAGCTTTTCTCATCGCTCTCCGCCTCCGCCCGGCAGCACCAAGCCGCCCAGCGCCCGCCAATCCAAACGGGGCAGGCGCAAGAGGCGAAGCTCGCCGGCGGCGAGGGTGCGGTTCTGCACGCTCAGCGGCGTCTCCACATAAGGCGCGCCGCCGTTCGGGCGCCTGGCAATGACCGCCAGCACCAGTTTCGCCGCGGTGCCGTCCATCGGCCGCATGAGATGCGCCTTGACCAGCGCCTCGACGGTTTCCAGGTAGCGCTCGGCGCGTACCGTGAAGGCGCCCTCCGGCTGCATGTCGCGATCCAGCGCGGCGGTGCCCTCGGCCTCGACCTTCAGGGCGCCCATGTCGGCGGCCAGGCGCGTGACCTCCAGCGTTCCGCCCTCGTCGCGCCATTGCTGGAACGCATCATAGGCCGGACCGGCCGGCGCCGGGCCGGTGAGGTGCGCCGCCAGGCGCAGCGTCGCCGCCTCGCGCCCGAAAGGTGTCCACCAGGCCGGCGGCAGTTCGGCGCCGTCGATACCGAGGTCCATGGCCAGCGGCTTTTGTGGCGGCGCGGCGGTGTCCTCCGGTTCCGCCCCGGCGCCGGCGTCCCAGGCGAGGTCCAGGTCGAAGCGCCGCGCCCGGGCCTCGGGCTTGCCGTTGCGCTCGACGGCGAGCGCCGCGACGGCGAGTTTCAGGCTGCCGGCCTCGCCGCCGGTGCCTGCCACCGTGATCCGCCCCTTCAGTTCGTCGCTGGCGACGACCAGGCGTTCCGGCCCCGCCGCCAGGGTCTGCACGCCGTTGAGCGCGTAGTCCACCTGGCCCAGGCGCCAAGGAGTGGCCCAGGCCGTCACCTCGGGCACGCGCCAGTGCCAGGTGTCGCCGCCGGCTTCGGTGGTGACGGAGAATTCCTCGAAACGAAGCTGCAGCTTCATGGGAAAGCCGGTGAGCCGGCGCGTCTGCCAGCCGATGTCGATCCCCTCGGCGCGGCGCGCCGCGGTCCAGCCGTCGAGCCCGGCCTCCAGTTGGTAGGCGGCGATTTTCCAGTAGCCGACGTAGAGCCCGAGAATGACGGCGAAGGAAACGAACCCGACCAGCCCGCGCTTCATCCAGACGATGCCGGCGGGGTCGCGCTCGGGGGGCAGCGAGGTCTCCATGGCGCCCACTCTACGGTGCCTTGCGATGGGCGCCAATGAGGTTTTGCCCGGGCGCGGGCGAGGGGCTAGGTTTGCGGGCATGGTCGATCCCGCCGCCGATTCCGCGCCTTCCTCCGCCGGCCTTCGTGCCTGGAGCGTGGTCATGCCCGGCGTGTTCGTGTTCCTGTGGAGCACCGGCTTCATCGGCGCCAAGTACGGCCTTCCCTATGCCGAACCCTTCACCTTCGTCTCCATCCGTTTCGCCATCGCCGGTTCGGTGTTCGCGGCGCTGGCGCTGATCGGCGGCGCCGTCTGGCCCAGGACGCCCCGGGAATGGCTGAATACCGCCGTCGTCGGCGTGCTGCTGCACGGCGTCTACCTGACGGCGGTGTTCATCGCCATCCACCGGGGCACCCCGGCCTGGGTGGCGGCGCTGCTGACCGGCATTCATCCGTTGCTGACAGCGCTCACCGCCGGCTGGACGCTGGGCGAGCGCATCCGCCCGCTGCAATGGCTGGGGTTCGTATTGGGGCTCGGCGGCATCGGCCTGATTCTCTGGCGTACCGGCCCCGGCGGCGCGGCGCTGACCGGCATCGGGCTCGCCGCCTGCACGGTGGGGCTGTTTTCGCTGACATCGGGGACACTGTTCCAGAAGCGCTTCGGTGCCGCCACCGACCTGCGTTCGGGCCAGGCGGTGCAGCAGTTGGCGGCCTTTTTGGTGGTATTGCCCTGCGCCTTCCTGTTCGAGACGCGCGAGGTGCAATGGACCGGCGAGTTCATCTTCGCGCTGGCCTGGCTCACGGGCGCGCTGTCGATGGGCATGTTCACCATTCTCTACACCATGATCCGCAAGGGCGCCGCCTCACAGGTCGCCAGCCTGTTCTACCTGGTGCCGCCGACGGTGGCGCTGGAGGGATTTTTCCTGTTCGGCGAATCCATGACCCTGAAACAGATCATCGGCATGATGCTGGCCGGCGTCGGCGTGGCGCTGGTGACGCGAACGCCCAAGGCGCGCAGCGGATGATCTCGCCGCCCGACACCATCCCGGGCGGCACGCTCTGGGTTTTCGCCTACGGTTCGTTGATGTGGCGGCCGGACTTTCCCTATCGGGAGAAAGCCAGCGTCGTGGTGCACGGCTATCACCGTGCGCTTTGCATGTACTCGTTCCGGTACCGGGGCACCAAGCGGCGGCCTGGCCTGATCTTCGGCCTCGACCGTGGGGGCTCGTGCCGGGGCGTCGCCTACCGCATCGCCAAGACGCGCACGGCCGAAGTGCTGGACAAGCTCTGGCAGCGCGAAATGGTGAGCGCCATCTACCGGCCGCGCTGGCTCAGGACGGCGCTGGTGGACGGCCGCCCGGTCCGGGTCCTGGCCTTCGTCGCCGATCCGACGCACGAACAGTACGCCGGCCGGCCCAGCGACGACGAGGCCGTGCGCCTGGTCCTGCAAGGAAAAGGCTCCATCGGGCCCTGCCTCGACTACATCACGAACACGCTGCGCCATCTGGAGGAACTGGGTATCCACGACCCGCACCTGCGGCGTATCGTCGCCTTGGCCGAGGCCGGCGCTGGCAAGGCCTGAGGCCGTCGTTCGGCACCGGCACAAGCCTTCGGTTTACCTACAAGGTTAATCAAACTAGGATTCTCCCGTAGCGGAATTCGAGGGAATACAGTTGCTAAACCTGCTGCGTTACGAAGTACTCTTTCCGGTCATGGCCGCCGCCGCCCTGGTGGTGATCGCGCAGCACAATTTCCTATTGTTCCATACCCTTGCCGAGTTATTCGCGATCGTCGTCAGCTTCCTGATGTTCGCCATCGCATGGCAAACCACGGCCTTTACCGCAAACCCGTTTCTCATGGTCCTGGCCTGCGGATACGTCTGGATCGGCGGCGTCGACCTCATGCATACGCTGTCCTACAAGGGGATCGGCATTTTCGACCGCGGCGACGCCAACGTGGCGACGCAGTTGTGGATCGGTTCTCGCTATCTGGAAAGCCTGACCCTCCTGGCGGCACCGCTGGCTTTCGGCCGCTCCGTCAATCGCCATTTGCTGCTGGGCGGTTTCGGCATCGCTGCCGGCGCCTTGACCGCCGCCGTCTTTACCGGCCATTTCCCGGACGCCTACGTCGAAGGACAGGGGCTGACGCCGTTCAAGGTCCAAAGCGAATTCGTCGTCATCGGCCTGCTTGCCGGCGCGGCCCTACACCTCTATAGCGCCCGGCGAGAGATGCCGGGAGTGATCCTCCGGCTGATGATGGGGGCCATCCTACTGACCATCGTCGCCGAACTGGAATTCACGTTTTATATCAGCGTCTACGGCCTTTCCAATATGCTCGGCCATCTGGCGAAGTTCCTGTCGTACTGGCTGATTTATCTGGCAATTGTGCGTTCCAAGCTCAGGCAGCCGTATAAGTTGCTCGACCGAAGCCGCATCGAAGCCCAACAGGCGAACCGCGCGAAAAGCGAGTTCCTGGCCCGCATGAGCCACGATCTCAGAACCCCGCTGAACGCCATCATCGGGTTTTCCGAACTGATGAGCCGTGAAACCTTCGGCCCCGTCGGCGACAAGCGCTACTACGGGTATCTGGAAGACGTTCAGAAAAGCGGCAAGCTTCTCATTGCCCTGGTCGACGACATTCTCGATATCTCCAAGATCGAAGCCGGAAAAATGAAACTGCATCTGGAACCGCTGGCCCTGGCGCCGGTCGTCGAACAGGCGCTCAGTATCAACCGCCCGCTCGCCGACCGGGCCGGGGTCGCCATAGCCGTCGACCTTCCGTCGTTTCCGGTGCAAGTCATCGGCGACGAACGGGCCATGCTGCAGGTGTTCAACAACCTGATCTCGAACGCCATCAAATTCAACCGGCCGGGCGGCGAGGTCCGCATCAAGGCCCGCAGTCAATCCGGAGGCGGCTTGGTCGTCGAGATCACCGATGACGGAATCGGCATGAGTCCCAGAACCCTCTCTAGCGCCTTGGAACCCTTCGAGCAGGGCGAGAGGGATCCACTGTTGAGCCATCAGGGAAGCGGTCTCGGCCTTTTCCTCTGCGACCAGTTTGCGAAGATGCAGAACATTGAATTCGATATCCGGAGCCAGGATGGCGAGGGGACGACCGCGGTACTGGCCTTCCCTCCATCGATCACTATTGTGTCCTGTGCGCCCAATCCCCTCCCCGTCAAGGAGCCGCGACGAACATGAGCCCAGAAGTCCGCATCGATCTTTATTCCGACACCCACACATTGCCCTCCGACGCCATGCGCCAGGCCATGGCCAGTGCCGAGGTCGGCGACGAGCAGCACGAGGCCGACCCCACCACCAACCGCCTGCAGGACATGGTGGCGGAGCTTCTGGGCAAGGAGCGCGCGCTGTTCATGCCGTCGGGCACCATATGCAACATCATCGCCTACCGGGTCTGGTGCCAACCCGGCGACGAGGTGATCTGCGACAAGACCGCGCACACCATTCATTCCGAGACCGGCGCGCCGGCGGCACTGGCCGGCGTGATGATGAACCCCATCGATGGCACGCGCGGCCAGTTCACCGCCGAACAATTGATGGAGGCAGTGCGCCCCTACAAGCGCAACAAGCCGAAATCGCGCCTGGTTTCGTTGGAGAACACGTCCAATTCCGGCGGCGGTTCGGTCTGGCCCGAGGCGCTGGTTGCCGACGTCGCCGCCGCCGCCCGCGATGCCGGGCTCAAGACCCACATGGACGGCGCCAGGCTGTTGAACGCGGTGGTCGAAAGCGGCACGCCGGCAAAAGACTACGCCCGGCACATGGACTCGATCTGGATCGATCTTTCCAAGGGGCTCGGCTGTCCGGTCGGCGCGGTCCTGGCCGGCGACGCCGACTTCATCGAACGCGCCTTCGTCTTCAAGCACCAGTTCGGCGGCGCCATGCGGCAATCGGGGATCATCGCCGCGGCCGGTGTCTACGCATTGGATCACAACGTCGAGCGCTTGGCCGAAGACCACGAGAACGCCCGCCGGCTGGCCCGGCGCCTGGCACAGATTCCCGGCATCCGGATCGACGCGTCGGAGGTCGAGACCAACCTGGTGTTCTTCGACGTCACCGACACCGGGCGCACCGCCGACGACCTGTCGGCGGCGCTCCGCGAAAAAGGTCTTCACATCGGCGCCATGGGGCCCATGCGGATGCGCGCGGTGACGCACCTGGACGTCACCGAGGCGATGATCGACGAGGCCGCCGACATCATCGCCCAGGTGGTCGGCTAGCCGACGACGCCGCCGTTGATGTGCAGGATCTGGCCGTTGATGAAGCTGCCGCGGTCCGAGCACAAGAGCCCGACGGCGGCGGCGATGTCGTCGGCGGTGCCGAGCCGGCCGACCGGATTCGCCGCCAGAAGCTTCTGAAACATCTCCGAGCCGGAGATATCGCTGTCCTCGTCGGGAAAGGTGCCGGGCGAGATCATGTTGGCGGTGACGCCCTTGGGCCCGAACTCCCGCGACAGCGCCTTGGTCAGGCCCCAGGCGGCATGCTTCGACATGGTGACGCTGGGCCGCCCGCCGGTGCCCTGCTGAGCGTTCATGCCGGAGAAATTGACGATCCGGCCCCAGCCGTTCTCGATCATGCCGGGCAGGAAGCCACGCGAGAACCAGACGGCGGCGTTGCAGTTGACGTTCATCACCCGCTCCAGGTCCGCGTCCGACATCTCCAGGAAGGCCGTCGCCGGGCGGATGGCGGCATTGTTGATGACGACGTCGATGCGGCCGAAGGCGCCGAGCGATTTCTCGATGATGGCGTCGACCGTGCTTTTGTCGCCGACGTCGCCCATGGCGATGACGGCCTCGGTGCCGATGGCGCGGACCTCATCGGCGACGCGCGCGCAGTCGGCCTCGTTGCTGGAGCCGTTGAGAACGATGTTGAACCCGGCCTGGGCCAGTTCCTTGGCACAGGCCCGGCCCATGTTGCGTCCGGAGCCGGAAATGAAAGCAGCGCGCGCGGTCGATGTCATGATGATCCTCCCTTTTGATCCGAGCCGCCATATTGGCGACCCCGGCGCCTGAGTTTCAAGTTTTCTCGGGCCCTCACATGCGCTTTCATGGCGTAGCGAATGATTTTTTCCGAATTTGGGGGACCAAGAGATGAATGGTGGGGAGGTGGTCGTCGCGACCCTGTTGTCGCGCGGCGTGGATACGGTTTTCTTCGTGGCCGGCGGTACCTACGTCACGGTGCTGGAGGCGCTGAGCCGCGAACAGAACCGCATCCGCACGGTGCCGACGCGGCTCGAATCGTCGGCCATGTTCGCCGCCGAGACCTATGCCGCGATCCGCAGGAAGCCGGCATGCGTCTTCGTCAGCCGCGCGCCGGGCGCGTCGAACGCGGTCATCGGCGCGCACACGGCCATGCAGGCGTCGCGCCCGGTGGTGCTGTTCGTCGCCAATATCCCGCGCGCGCAAAAGGGCCGCGAGGCGTTCCAGGAGATCGACTACCTGCGCATGTTCAATCCCGTCGTGAAGGGGGTGTTCGACGTCGCTTCCTTCGACGAGTTGGCGAGCGTCACCGCGCGCGCCCTCGATCTCGCGGTCAGCGGCCGGCCGGGACCGGTGGTCTGTGTGCTGGCCAAGGACATCCTCGACGGCGTCGAGGGTGAGGCGGCCATCCCGCCGGCGCCGTCGCCGGTGGTGCTGGGCGCGGAACCGGGCCAGGTGGCCCAGGCGGCGGCGATGATCCGCGACGCCCGCCGGCCGATCATCCTGGCCGGCGAAATGATCGCCGCCGAGGGCGCCATCGATGAACTGCGCCAATTCGCCGAGGCCTCGGGCGCCGGTGTCATGGCCGCCTACCGCTACCAGGATGTGTTCGCCAACGACCATCCGGCCTGGTTCGGGCAATTGACCCTCAACCGGCTGCCGTTCCAGTCGAAGGCCTGGGCGGATTGCGACCTGGTCATCAACATCGGCAGCCGCCTCGACAGCGTCACCTCGGCCGATTACACGCTGCTGCGCCCCGACCAGAAGATGATCATGGCCTATCCGGACGCCAGCGTCTTTTCGCAGTGGCAGCCCGAGGTGGCCATGGGCGCCAATGCCGGACCGGCGCTCAAGGCGCTGACCCAGGCGCTCGCCGGGTTCGAGCCGCCGGCCGAGCGGCTCGGGTGGCGCGACGCCATTCACGCGGAGGAAACGGCCTATGCGGAACCGGGCGAGATCCAGGTGCAAGGCGATGTCGACATGGCGCGGGTGATCGAGACCTTCCAAAATATGGTCCCGGCCGACGCCGTCCTGTCGTCGGACGCCGGCACCTTCGGGCGCTGGCTGCATCGCTACTATCGCTGCAATGCCCCCTATTCCAGCTTTGGGCCCATATCCGGCGCCATGGGTTATGGCGTGCCGGGCGCCGTGGGTGCGGCGATCGCCGATCCCGACCGCCCGGCCTTTGCCTGGGTCGGCGACGGCGGTTTTCTGATGACCGGGCACGAGGCGGCGACCATCGTGCAGGAGCGCCTGAACGTCACCATCATCGTCTGCGACAACAGCGCCTGGGGCTCCATCCTGGTGCACCAGCAAAAACGTTTCGAGGATTGGGATTTCGGCACCCGGCTGGTGAGCCCGGATTTCGCGCAATTGGGCCGGGGCTACGGCATGGCCGCCTTCACGGTGACCAGGACGGATGAATTCGCCGCCGCGCTCGAGGGCGCCATGGCCCACGACGGCCCGGCGCTGATCCACCTGAAGCTGGATCTCCGGGACGTCTCGCCCTACACCGGCAGCGCCAGGTAAGGCCGGCGCCAAACACCGTCAATCGGCGGTCAATTCCCGCGCCATGGCCTTGTCGGAAACCAGGTCGGCGAGGGTATAGCCGGCCAGGGTGTCGAAGAACGCGCGCTCGGCGCGCTCGAGGGCACCGGCGAGCGTGCAGGCCGGTGACAGCCGGCAGTCAATCCCCTGGCAATCGATCAGGGGCTTGTCGCCCTCGATGCGTTCCAGCACCTCGCCGACATTGACCGCCTCGGGCGGGCCGGCCAGTTCGAAACCGCCGCCCTTTCCCTGATAGGTGCGGATGTAGCCGAGCTTGGCCAGCCGGTGCACCACCTTGCGCAGATGTTCGGTGGAAATGCCGAAGAACGCAGAGACCTGCACCAGGGTCGCGCGCTCGCCGGGGCGAACGGACAGGTAAAGCAGGACGCGGAGCGTATAATCGGCGTAACGGCTGAGTTGCATGACGTTTCGATAGTAAACCAAAGGCCTTGTATGGCGGATCGATTATTTATATCATGTATTTTAAATACATTGTATAGAAAGCTTCACCCCACGACATCACACCTTAGCGACCGGGCAGCAACGACATGCGCACACACCCCGACCAAATCTCCGAGGAAAACATCGGCGGCAAGGTCATCCGCCGCGACGAGGGCGGCTACCTGACCGACCCGGAAGACTGGAGCCGGGCGGTCGCCGAACGGATCGCCGCCGAGGAAGGGATCGCGCTCGGCGACGAGCATTGGGCGGTAATTGCGTTCATGCGCGCCTACCTGGAAGAACACGGAATCTCCGCCGATGCGCGGTTCGTGTTCCGCGACCTGGGTGAGCGCCACGGCGAACCGGCCAAGGCGGCGCGCCAGCGCTTCTTCGAGTTGTTTCCCTATGGCTACACCAAGCAGGCCTGCAAGATCGCCGGCATGCGCCAGCCGCGCGCCTGGAGCACCGGATAGCCGGCCGGCGGCCGCACGGGTCCAACCATGAAAAACGCCGCCATTCCCCGCTATCGCCGTTTCGACGGGCCGGCCCTGTTCCGCCAGGGGTTCCGCCCGTTCTTCCTGGGTGCCGGCCTGTGGGCGCTGGTTTCGCTCGGCTTGTGGATGGCGGTGCTGGCCGGGTGGCTGTCGCTGCCGACGGCGTTTTCACCGATCGATTGGCACGCCCATGAGATGATCTTCGGGTTCGCCGGCGCCGCCATCGCCGGGTTTCTTCTCACCGCGGTGCCCAACTGGACCGGGCGCATGCCGCTGCAGGGCGGCCCGTTGATCGCGCTTTTCGCCGCATGGCTTGCCGGCCGCGCGGCGATGGCGGCGTCGGCGGCTAGCGGCCCGCTGGTCGCCGCGATGGCCGACCTGGCGTTTCCCGCACTGCTGTTCCTCGCCCTCGGGCGCGAGATCGTCGCCGGGCGAAACTGGCGCAACCTGCCGGTGCTGATCGCGCTTGCCCTGCTGTTCACGGCCAATCTGCTGACCCACCTCGAGGCGCTCGGCATTGCCGAAAGCGGCGCCGCCGGGCAACGGGCCGGTCTCGCCGTCATCGTCGGCCTCATCAGCCTGATCGGCGGACGCGTCGTGCCCAGTTTCACCCGCAACTGGCTGGCCAAGCGGGGCGAGGCGAAGATGCCGGCCAGTGCCGGCACCCTCGACCGGATGTCCCTGGGGCTGACGGCCGCCGGTCTCATCGCATGGGTGGCGCAACCGGATGCGGCCGTCACCGGCGCCCTGTTGATGACGGCGGGGGTTTCCGGATGGGTCCGTTTGGCGCGCTGGCGGGGGCTGCGGACCTTCGCCGAGCCGCTGGTCTGGAGCCTGCATCTCGGATTTCTCTGGGTGCCTGTCGGGTTGACGGTGCTCGGCGCCAACATCCTTTGGCCCGACCTCATCCCGGCGGCGGCGGCTATTCATGCGCTCGGCGCCGGCGCCATCGGCACCATGACCCTGGCGGTGATGACCCGCGCGACCCTCGGCCACACGGGGCGCGCCCTGACCGCCGACCGATTGACGCTGGCGCTCTATCTTCTCGTCACGCTCGCGGCGCTGGCGCGCCTCGCGGCGGCGTTCGGCCTGGCAGGCCATGATCCGTTGCTGTGGCTGGCGGCGGCGACCTGGACCGGCGCCTTCGGCCTGTTCACCCTTCGCTACGGGCGATACCTGGTTGCCGGCCGGGCGTGAATGCCGCCTAGAGGAAGTGACGCAGGTACATATAGCCGGTGGCGATGACCATCGATCCCAGCATCATCGGCAGGCCGAACGCCAGGAACTTGCCGAACGAGATCGGATAGCCGGCGCGTTCGCCCAGCCCCGCGACCATGACGTTGGCCGCCGCGCCGATCAGCGAGCCGTTGCCCCCCAGGCACGCGCCCAGCGCCAGCGCCCACCAGATCGGCTCCAGGGCTTCCGGCCCGCCCATGGCGGTCTGCATGGATTCGACCAGCGGGATCATGGTGGCTACGAAGGGAATGTTGTCGACGAAGGCGGAAACAATGGCCGAAAGCCAGAGCGTCGCGAAGGTCGTGGTCATCGGTTCGTTGTGGGTGGCGGCGATCAGCTTGGCGCCGAGAATATCCAGTAACCCCGCGTGCTCGACCCCGCCGACCACCACGAACAGGCCCATGAAGAAGAACAGGGCGCTCCACTCGACCTCGCTGAACACTTCCTGCAGGCGTTCGGACTGGTGTTCCAGAGTGTCGGTGATGCCAATCAGCAGCAGCAGGATCGCGGCACCGGTCATGGCGATGGTACCGGGGCGGACTTCGAAGTGTTCGCCGATGATGAACCCGAGGATCACCAGCAGCAACAGCGAAAGCGATTGCACCAGGAGCTTCGGGTCGGTGATGGTGTCGCGTTCGCGAAACCCCATGATCCGTTCCTTGTGCTTGGGGTCGGCGACCAGGGAATTGCGCCAAAGGAAATAGAACACCGCCAGCACGACGGCCAGAATCACCAGCACCACCGGGCCCATGTGGAACAGGAACTGGTTGAAGGTCAGGCCCGTGGCCGAGCCGATCATGATGTTGGGCGGCCCGCCGATCAGGGTCGACAACCCACCGATGTTCGACGCCAGCACCTGGGAAAACAGGTAGGGGTAGGGCGACACCTCCAGCTTCTCCGCCAACAGCAGCGCGATGGGCACGACCAGAAGCACCGTCGTCAGATTGTCGAGGAAGGCCGAGAACACGGCGGTGACGATGGAAAGCACGATCAGGATGCCGCGCGGGTCGGCTTTCACCTTCTTCGCCGACCAGATGGCGATGAATTCGAACACCCCGGTGGTACGGATCACGGCGACGATCATCATCATGCCGGTGAGCAGCGAGATGGTGTTGAAATCGATGCCGGCGATGGCCCGGTCCTGGTCCAGAAGCCCAGAGATGATCACCATCCCCGCGCCGGTGAGCGCCACCACGGTGCGGTGAACGCGTTCCGACAGGAGCACCGCATAGGTCGCGATCAGGATGCCGGTGGAAAGCCAAAGCGGGTCGAGGCCGAAGATCACATGGCTGACGTCGTGGCCGTTCATGAGGCCTCTCCTTCGCCGCCGGCGGCATCGGCCTTGGCCTGCTCGTCGGCGAGGAAATGCAGCAAGGTGAAGAAAGAGATGGCGCCAACCAGCTTATGGTCCGCGTCCAATACCGGCACCACGAACTGGCGCTCGGAGATCAGCAGCATGGCGTCGATGAAGGGCGTGTCCTCATAGGCGACCTTGACGTTGGGATCGATCAGGTCGCGGATGGTCTGCTCACGCAGCTTGTCGAGGCGTGCCTGCAGTTCCGGGGCGCTTTCGCGCAGGTAGCTGGCTCGCTTCTTGCCGCCCAGCATGGTCAGCGCGCGCGGGATCATGAAATGCATCATGCGGTCGCCCGACAGCAGCCCGACGAACGTACCGTCGCGCTCGATCACCGGCACCAGGCCGGAGCGTTTCTCGCGCATGAAATCGATGGCGGTGGCGGCCGGATCGTCGGCGTACAAAGGCACGGCCACCGGCCCCATGACGGTTTTGCAGTCCATGCTCAACCCCTGTTCCGAAATGGAGTGCGAAGCCTAGCGCGGATCGCGGGCCGGCGCATTGATCCTGAACAACACCATCCGGCAAGACTTTACGATCATTCAGGAAGCGAGATGGCGCCTGTGTCGTCGATGGGGAAGAAGGGATTCCAGGCGACCTCCCAGTGGTGACCGTCGGGATCGGCGAAATAGCCGGAGTAGCCGCCCCAGAACACGTCGGCGGCGGGCTTCACCAGGACGGCGCCGGCCGCCTCGGCGTCGGCCAGCACCTGGTCGACTTCCGACTTGGAGCGCGCGTTGTAGGCGAGCGTCACGTTGTTGAAGCCGATGCGGTCGGAATATTCGATGCCGATGTCGTCGGCCAGCGCTTGAGCGCCGTAGAGCCCCAAGATGATGCCCCCCAACTGGAAGAAGGTGATCTGCTCGTTGGAATTGGCCGCCGAGCGCCGCCAGCCCAGCCGCTCGTAAAACGCCGTCGCCGCCGCCACGTCGGCGACCCCGAGCGAAACGAGGCTCAGGCGCTGGTCCATCGGCGCCCGCTCACCCGCACTTGGAATAGCCGCAGGACGTGCAGGTATCGCAGCCTTCCTGGCGGATCAGGCTGGCCTGGGCGCATTTCGGGCATTGCCGGAAGGGGCTGGAACTCCTGCCCGAGGGCGCCTCTTCATCGGCACCGCCGCCGGCCAGCGCGACGATCTTGGCCTCGAAGGCATCGGGGTCGGAGAGCTCGCCGGGGGTGCCCAGGAAACCGATGGAGATCAGGTGTTCCTCGATGACGCCGCCGATGGCCGCCAACAGCGACGGCACGTATTTGCCCTTCATCCACTGGCCGCCGCGCGGGTCGAACACCGCCTTCAACTCCTCGACCACGAAGGAGACGTCGCCGCCACGGCGGAACACCGCCGAGATCATGCGCGTCAGCGCCACCGTCCAGGCGTAGTGCTCGGTGTTCTTGGAGTTGATGAAAATCTCGAACGGGCGGATGCGGCCGGTGTCGTCCAGGATGTCGTTGAGCGTAATGTAGATGGCGTGGTCGCTTTCCGGCCAGCGGAGCTTGTAGGTCTTGCCCGGCAGTTCGCCCGGCCGGTCCAGGGGCCGGTAGAGCTGCGCGACGGTGCCGGAATCGCCGGCATCGACGGGGCGTTTCGCCTTCTGCGGCGTCTCCAGCGGCAGTTCCGGTTCGTCGCCGATGGCGGGCGCGGGCTTCGCCTCCTTGCGCTCCAGGACGGCGCCGGTGACGTCGTTCGGGCGGTAGGTGGTGCAGCCCTTGCAGCCCAAATCGTAGGCCTGGACGTAGACGTCCTTGAAGTCGGCGAAGTCGATGCTTTCGGGCACGTTGATGGTCTTGGAGATGGAGCTGTCGATGTAGCGCTGCACCGCCGCCTGCATCACCAGGTGGTCGTGCGGGCTCAGGTCCTGGGCGTCGACGAAGGCGTCGGTGAGCGGCGCGGTCTCGCCCTTGATGCGGCGGTAGAGCCGGTAGGCGTAGTCGGAGACCTCTTCCTCGCGCCTGGAACCGTCGGGCATCAGCACATGGCGGTGGTAGGCGAAGGAAAAGACGGGTTCCAAACCCGACGACACATTGTCGGCGAACAGCGAAATGGTGCCGGTCGGCGCCACCGACGTGAGCAAGGCGTTGCGGATGCCGTGTTCGGCGATGGCGTCCCGCACGTCCGGGTCCAGATCGCCGATGGTTTCGCCGGCCAGGTACTTTTCCTTGTCAAAGAGCGGAAAGGCGCCCTTCTCCCTGGCCAGTTCGACCGACGCCAGGTAGGCGGCGCGTTGCAGGCGCGCCATCCAGGTCTCGGTCAGCTTCACGGCGCGGGCGCCGCCGTAGCGCGCGCCGCACATGATCAGCGCATCGGCGAGCCCGGTGATGCCGAGGCCGATGCGGCGCTTGGCCTCGGCCTCGTGACGCTGCTGGTCCAGGGGGAAATTGGAGACGTCGATGACGTTGTCCATCAACCGGACAGCGGTGGCGACCAGCTCGTCGAGCCGGTCGAGATCGAGGGCGGCGTCGTCGCCGAAGGGGTCGTCCACCAGGCTGGCCAGGTTGACCGATCCCAGCAGGCAGGCGCCGTAGGGCGGCAGGGGCTGCTCGCCGCAGGGATTGGTGCCGTGGATGGTCTCGCAATAGGCGAGGTTGTTGCGGGCGTTGATGCGGTCGATGAAGATCACGCCGGGCTCCGCATAGGCGAAGGTGGCGCGCATGATCTTGTCCCACAGCTCGCGCGCCGGCAGGCTCTTGTAGGTGGAGCCGCCGAAGGTCAGTTCCCAGGGCGCGTCGGCCTTGACCGCTTCCATGAACCGGTCGGTGACCAGCACCGAGAGGTTGAACATCCTGAGCCGGCCGGGCTCGCGCTTGGCCTCGATGAAGGCCTCGATGTCGGGATGGTCGCAGCGCATCACCGCCATCATGGCGCCGCGCCGGGATCCGGCGCTCATGATGGTGCGGCACATGGCGTCCCAGACGTCCATGAAACTGAGCGGACCCGAGGCATCGGCACCGACACCCTTGACCACCGCGCCCTTGGGCCTGAGCGACGAGAAATCGTAACCGATGCCGCCGCCCTGTTGCATGGTCAGGGCCGCTTCCTTGAGGCCGTCGAAGATGCCGGACATGTCGTCGGGGATGTCGCCCATGACGAAACAATTGAACAGCGTCACGTTGCGCGAGGCGCCGGCGCCGGAAATGATGCGCCCGGCGGGCAGGAACTTGAAGCCGTCCATGGCGTCAAAAAATCTTTGTTCCCAAAGGGATGGGTCGGCCTCGCGCGCGCTCATGGCGCGCGCGACGCGGCGCCAGGTGTCCTGCACCGTTTTATCCACAGGTTGCCCGCCGGCCTCCTTGAGGCGGTATTTCATGTCCCAGATTTGCTGCGAGACAGGTGACAGATCGACCATGAAACCTCCGGGTGCCGCCCCAGGCGGCGCGGGAGCCGCACCATTCGTTACTGTATCGAAATGGTCGGCGAAAACCGGCGAAAAACCGGAAAATGGCGGAAATCCGAGCTTTCCCCATGGGGCCAGCGGCTTGATTTCCTTTGGAATTTAGGCGCTCGGGGCAAAATCGTCAACGGATTTGTTCTCTTTCTGTTTCCACAATCGCCCCCCAGGGATATCCCATGCGGGGCCTTGGAAAAACCTTTGTTGTTCCAAGGACTTGTGAAATTTCGCCGAAAATTCCCAGCAAACCCGTCGGGAATATCCACAAATCAGTCCACAAGCCGTTCCGGTTCGGTGGTTGTTTCATTTGCATCGACACGAGCGTCTTGGGCGTCTTCCGGGGCGTCCTCCGGGGCGTCCTCCGGGGCGGGGAGCCACGGGTGGCTCGCCCGCGCCTCGTCCGCCAGCCGGTCGGCGGCTTCCTCGATGCGGGATTCCAGCGTCCGCATGAACTCGCGCCGCTTCAACCCGGCCGGGATCGCCGGCAGGAACTCGATGATGATGGTGCCCGGCTGCTTGCGGAAATTGCGCCGCCCCCAGAACAGGCCCGAGTTCAGGGCCACCGGCACCACCGGCGCGTCGCATTGGCTGTACAGCGCCGCGATGCCCGGTTGGTAAGGCAGGCTGCGGCCGGGTTCGGTGCGCGTGCCTTCCGGGAAGATGATCACCTGGCGGCCGGCGGCGAGACGGTTCTTGACGTCGCGCACCAGGGTTTTCAGGGCGCCGGCGCCGCCGGCGCGATCGACGGAGATCGCCTCGCACTTTTTCGCCATCCAGCCCCAGACCGGGATCCGCATCAATTCCACCTTCATGATGTAGGCGGGATCGGGAAACAGCAGGTAGTAGGCATAGGTGTCCCAGGCCGACTGGTGCTTGGAGGCATAGATGGCCGCGCCGCCCGCGATGTTCTCGCGGCCGCGCACCTCGAAGTCGAGGCCGACCAGAACCTTCAGCGCCCAATGCTGCACCCATGACCAGTTGCGCACCGCCCACTGCATGGCCATGCGCGGAAACGGCAGCAGCAAGATCATCCCCATCACCGCGACGGCGGTCCCCGGCAGGAACACCAAGTTGAACAGCGCCGAACCGACGAGATTGCGCAAGCCCCCCATGCGCCCTACCCCCGTCCCGGCGCGCCGAACAGGTGCTCGGTGCGGTGACGGACCCAGGCCATCAGGAACTTGTTGTATTCGCTGATCATCAGGGCCGCGGTGCCGGGCCAGGCCCACCATTCGTCCTGTTTGACGTGCTCGGGGAACACCGGGTGCGGCACGATGACGATACCGGGCATGGCGTCGGCCAGTTCCAGGCGCGAGCGCGGCATGTGATAGGCGGCGGTCACCAGCCGGATCGACTTGATGGCGTTGTCGGCCACCCATTTGGCGGTCTCGTCGGCATTCTCGCGGGTATTGACGGCGTTACCGATGCCGATCCGCGATTCCAGCGCCGCCGGGTCGCGCCGCGCCGCCTGCAGCAAGTGGCGCACATCGAGGCCGCGATAGACGCCGGACACGAACATCCGCGCCGCCAGGTTCCTGGAAAGCAGGTCCAGCCCCGCATGCAGCCGGCCGCTGCCGCCGGTCAGCACGACAATGGCATCGGTGCGGGTGGTCGGGTCGGCAACCGCGTCGGGGATATCGCCGGCGAAACGGACCAGGCCGATCACCCAAAGCCCCACCAGGAACAGGCCGAGCGCGCCCAGATTGAGCCAGAACCGGCCCTGCTGGCGTTCGCCGCGGCGGACCGCCACGCTAGAGCATCCTTTCCAGGGTTCGCATCACCGTCACCTTGGCGGTGACCATGGCGACCAGCGCCACGCCCACCGGCAGCGCCGCCAACAGGGCCCAATGCGCCGGGCCGAAACCGATGTCCGGCACCAGCCGGTCGTCGAGGCTGTCAGCGAGGCGCGCCAGCACCCATAGCGTCGGCACCGCCAGGAACAGCCCGGCGATACCGCCGCCCAGCCCCAGCCCCAGCGCGCGGCGCGCGAACTGGCGCGCGATATAGGAATCATGCGCGCCGATCAGGTGCAGCACCTCGATGGCTTCACGGTGAATGGCGAGCCCGGTGCGGGTGGTGAACACGATGGTGCCGATGGTGGCGAGCACGATGAACACCAGCACCACCAGCGCCAGCAGCTCGAAGGTCTCGATCAAGTGCACCAGATGGTCGAGCCAGACCCGGTGATCGTCGACGGTAACGCCGGTGACCTTGTCGGCCAGCCGTTCCGACAGCGCCGCCGCCGTGAGGCCGGACGCGGCCTTCATCTCGACGTCGATCAGTCTCGGCAGCGGCAGGCCCTCGGCACCGGCGGCGGAGCCGATCCAGGGCTCCAGGAGCTGCACCAGGCGGCTATCGTCGAGCGCGTCATAGCGCTCGACCTCGGGCGAGGTCGCAAGGATGGTGAGCACCGCGTTGAGCCGGGCCTCGTCGGTGCCGGCGTCGGCGGACGGGATCACCTGCACGGTCATGGTGCCGCGCACGCCGCGGTCCCATTTCGACGCGGTGGCGTTGAGCACCAGCATGCCGGCGACGGCGAGCACCGAGAGGAACACCATGAAGGCGATCAGCCAGGGCAGGAAGCGGCTGAGCTGGTCGCGGTCCAGCGGCAGGTCGGAGCGCAGCCCGATCACAGATAGTTCTCCAGCCGCGTCGGGTCGAAGTCGTCCTCATCGTCCTTGGCGGTGCTGGCGGCGGCGGCGCGCGAATCGGGCGCCGAATCGGGGCTCTTTTCGGGCCGCGATTCGGCGCTTTTGCGCCGCGATGCACGGTTCCCGGCCTCCGCCTGGGCGGCCTCGTTCCTGGCCTTTTCCGCCGCCGCTTCGGCCGCCTGCAAGGCGTTGCGGCCGGGCTGCTGGATCAGGTGGCCGTCGGCCAGCCGCAAGCTGCCGTGGCCGAGACGGTCGACCAGGTGCTGGTTGTGGGTGGCGATGACGATGGTGGTGCCGAGCTTGTTCAGTTCCTCGAACAGGTGGATAAGGCGGTAGGCCATGGCATCGTCGACATTGCCGGTGGGTTCATCCGCCAGCAACAGCTTCGGCCGCGAGATCACCGCGCGCGCGATGGCGACCCGCTGCTGCTGGCCGCCCGACAGCGTCGGCGGGCGCGCCTTCATGTGATCCTTGAGGCCGACCCAGGCCAGAAGCTCGGTGACGTGCTTCTCCACTTCGGCGCGCCGGGCCCCGGCGACGCGCAACGGCAACGCCACATTATCGAACGCTGACAAGTGGTTAAGCAGCCTGTACTCCTGGAACACAACACCCACCCGGCGCCTGAGCGCCGGCAGATGGTCGCGCGCGGTGGTCGCGATATCCTTGCCGAACAGTGAGATCAGCCCCCGGGACGGACGCAGCGCCAGGTAGATCAGCCTCAACAGCGACGACTTGCCGGCGCCGCTTTCGCCCAACAGGAAGTGGAACGATCCCGGCACCAACGAGAAGCTCACGTCCTGCAGGACTTCCGGCCCCAGGCCGTAGCGCAGGCCCACGTTCTCGAAACGGACAATGGCGTCTTCGGGATCGGAATTCACGTCGTCTTTCCTGGTTCCGCGCATCACGTTGGCCGGCTTTGCGGGCGCTTGCCGCTGGCGGTATCGCCACCGCACCATGCCACGTTCCGCCGGTGTCCGTCCAGGGGGCCATGGTCCCTGGACGAGGCGCCCGAATTTCGTCCGTGCGACCGTGCGGGTTGCGTTCGAATCATGCAAATCCTATAAATGACAAAACCTTAACTTGGCCCGGCATTCATGATCATCATCTGCCCGAACTGCACAACGCGCTATAATATTTCTCCCGCGCTCTTGGGCACCGGTCGCAGCACCAGATGCTTCAACTGTGGCCATTCCTGGTACCAGGAACCGGTCATGTCGCCGCCGCCGCCGCCGGCCAAGGCAGCGGCGCAGCAGATGGCCCATGCCATGTATCCGCAGGCCCAGGCCTACGCGCAGCCGATGGCGCAACCGGCCCAGCAACCGATGATGATGGCGCCCGGCATGATGGCGGCGCCCCAACCCCAGCCGCAACCCCAACCGCAACCCATGATGCCCGAACCGGCCGCGGCGATGCCGGCGGCGACGATGCCGGAACCGGCACCGATGCCCGAACCGGCTCCGATGCCCGAACCGGAGCCGATGCCGGAGCCCGAACCGGAGCCGGAACCCGAACCCGAGCCGGAAGAGGATTTCGAGGAACCGGATTTCGACGCCGCGCTTACGGGCGGTGACGACGAGGACGAAGATGTCACCGGCGCCCAGGAAGACGAGGACGCGGGGCTGTCGCAGGAAGACCTGGACGCCATGTTCGGCGACGACGAAGACCCGGAACCGATGGAATCGCTGGTCTCGTCCGAAGACCAGGACGGCGATGACGATCTCGGCGCCGACCTCGACCCCGAGGACCTGCCCGAGCCGGACCCGATTCCGCACGTCTTCACCCCCGACGATGCCGACGACGAACCGAAACCGCGTTCGCTGTTGAAGATCATCCTGTTCTCGGTCATCGGTGTCTTGGTGGCACTGCTGCTCACCCTGGTCTTCGCGCGCGGCATGGTGATGGACATGCTGCCCTTCACCAAGGGCATCTACGAGGCCGTCGGGCTGGGCGAGAAAATTGGCGCCGGCCTCAAGATCGGCGAGGCCAAACCGGCGCGCGGCACCTCGGGCGGCAAGGAAGCGCTGATCGTCACCGGCGTCATCACCAACGTCACCGACGCCACCCGCCCGGTGCCGATGATCAAAGTGACGTTGCGCGACGGCGAAAACCACGAGGTTCAGTCAGCCATGGCACCGCCGTTGAAGAGCGAACTCGAGGCCGGCCAGGGGATGAAGTTCAAGGTCACCCTGATCGAGCCTTCGCCGCTGGCACGCCGCATCGAGGTGGTGTTCGCCGAAGCGGCGGAGAATGCCGGCGCCAAGCACTAGGCGCCTATCAACGGAAGAAGCCTTCGCTTGCCCATCCTTCGACAGTCTCGCTGACGCGAGCCGCTCAGGATGAGGGCTTTCAGTTTTTACCGGACCTCATCCTGAGCGCGGCCGAAGGCCGCAGTCGAAGGATGTGCGGTGCTTTGCAAAGGTTTCAATCGCCGTCGCCCCCACTTGCGCGGGGGCCCATCGATGTTGATGGAATGAGGGCGTCCCTCAGAACCGCTTGATCAACCGGTCGATGTAGTCGCGTTCCTGGCGCGGGCGGAATTGCTCGCCCGAGCGGCGGCGCAACTCCTGCATGATCTCGCGCGCCCGCAACAGCTCGCGCTGCGAGGGGACCTTGATGTCTTCGCTGTCGATCTCGCCGTTGGAGCCTTCGCCGGTGCGCCGCCCGAACGGGTCGCGGCCGCGCTGCTGCATGGTGCCGTTTCGCGGCCGGCCCAGGCCGACGCCCATCTGTCCCGGCCCCTGCTGCTGGCGGGCCAGTTGTTCGGCCATCTGTTCGGTCGCCTGGCGCAGTTGGCTCAAGGCTTCCGCCTGGTCGCGCGCGGCGCGTGCGGCGTCGCCCTGCCGGAGCGCCTCGGCGGCGCCCTTCATGGCGCGCTCGGCGCGGCCCATGGACGGCGGAATAGCGCCCAGCATCTCGTCCATCTGCAGCATCAGCCTGCCCAGGTCGCGGCGCAATTGCCCCTGCCCCGGTGCCAGTTGCTGGGTGCCGTTCTGTTGCTGGCCTTGTTGGCCCTGGCGTTGCTGGCCCTCCCGGCCGGGCCGGGGCGAGCCCTCCGGCCCAAGGCGGCCCAACTGCTGCTGGCGGAAGGTCTGGTCGAGCAACTGCTGCTGGCGGCGCGACAATTCGCGCAGCTTGTTGAGCGCCTGGCGGCCCTGGTTCTGGCCCTGCTGCGGACGCGCCAGCCTGGCGCCGTTGCGCAACTGGTCGAGCATCTGGTTGAGCCGCTGCAGCATGCGCTTGGCCGCCTCGCGCGCGCCCGACTGGCTCAACTGCCGGGCCTGGTCGAGCATCTTCTGCAGATCGGTGCTCTCCATCATCTGCGAGGTCATGGGGTCCATCTGCTCGGCGGTCATGCCGTTGCGCTTCAGGTGCTCGGCCAGGGCCTGCATGTATTTGTCCATGGCCTTCTGCAACTGGTCCATCAGGCGCTCGATCTCCTGGTCGTCGGCGCCGTTGCGGAGCGCCTCCTTGAGCCGGTCCTGGATGTCGCGCAGGTCCTGTTCGGCGATGGCGAACTCGCCGTCCTCGAGCCTGAGCGCCGCCTCCCACAAGAGACGCTGCACGTCCGGGCGCATGGAAGGCCGGGTGTCGTGGCTGAGGCGCGAGCCGGCCACCGCCAGCGCCAGGAAGGTCACGGTGTCGTTGAAGAAGTGGTGCGGTTGTTCGGCGATCCCCTGCAATTCGGAGATGGCGGCGGGCAGCACCGCCTCGCCGGGGCGATTGAGCATCTTGCGGACAGCGATCAGCTTGCGCGCCACCGGATGGTTGAACTGGCGTTCGGGCAGCGCCAGGGTGACGCTCTCGGTCTCGCCTTCCTGGCCGGCGGCATCGACCGCGACCAGCTTCACCTCGACGATCTCGCCGGCCCAGGGATGGGCGGAGAAATCGCGCGTCGCGCGGCCCTTGCCGGCGGCGACGCCGGGGTTCGGCACGGGCAGCGGCTGTTCGGCCTCGACTTCGTCGGTGCCGGGCACGGGCCAGCCCTCCTGATGGCGAACCAGAAGCCGGAGCCCAGCGAGCGCATAGTCGTCGGTGGCGTTGTATTCGAGTGCCAGAAGGCCCTTGCCGCGGTTCTTCGGCGCCGACGTGAAGGCCACTTCCGGCGCGTTGTCGGGCACCACGCGGATCGGCCAGCCGGCGACCAGATCATCGTCGAGGCGGATATCCAGGCTCTTGGCGGCGACGTCATCGTCGCTGATTTCGGCCTCCACCCGGCGTCCGGCGGTGGCCTGATCGCCATCGACGGCGTCGAAGCCGACCGGGCGTTCGCCGATCATCATCCGTGCCGCCCCGTCGGCGCGGCCGAGCTGCGCCAAAACCGTACTGCCGACGGGAATGGCGACCTCTTGCGGCGCCGCCTTGGCGCCATCCGATCCGGCGGCCCGGTCCTTTTCCTTCGCCGCCTGCGCTTCGGCCAGTGACTTATAGTCAACCTGGGGCCCGGCCTGGCGTTGCAGCAGGATCGGCGGCACGCGGGTATAGGCCGGCGGCGTGATCCAGATATCCAGCGTCAGGTTGTCGCCGGCGAGCCCGCCGGCGGTGGGGATCAGGGCGCGTTCCAGCCGGGCGCCGGCCTCGCCGCCGCCCGCCGCGATGGCGATCAACAGCAACAGCGGCACCACGGCGCGCAGCCCCAGCGGATCGAGCCGCGCCATGCCGGGCGACGGCAGCCGCACCCGAAGCCGCGCCAGGAGCCGGCGCATGCGTTCCAGGTGCGCGGTCCAAAGTGCGCGTCTGGCCGGATCGTCGAGTTCGGCAACCGGGCGGTCGGCAAGCGCCGTCAGCGGCCGGTGGCCGACCTCGCTGTCGCGCTCGATACGGTGACGGGCCTGATCGCGGGTGGCGCCGTAGCGCCCCTGCCACAGATACTTGAGCGCCCAGGCGAGCCCGCCCGCGAAGCCGGCGAGCACGCAGACGTGCAACCAGAAGGGCAGCATCGGCAGGAGATCGAGAAGCGCGACGGCAATGAACAGGCCGGCGGCCGCGACCAGCGGCACCAGGCGCGGCCACAGCCGTTCCCACATGAGCGCCAGGCCGGCAAGGCCGGTCAGTAGCCCAAGCCGGGCGCGGGCGCGGGAGCCGATTTCAGGGTCGAGGGCCGGTTCCGGTTCGGGATCGGGCCCGGTCATCGATCACCGTCCCCGCCCTGCAACCAGGGCGGCAAACTTTCCAGCGAGAGCATGTCCTGCACCGTGAACCTCCTGCGGATCACCGCGTGGTCGCTCCCGTCCACCAGCACCTCGGGCGCCAGCGGCCGGGTATTGTACGTGGACGACATCACCGCGCCATAGGCGCCCGCGGTGCGCACCGCCAAAAGGTCGCCCGGCTGCAACGGCGGCAACGCGCGGCCCTTGGCGATGTAGTCACCCGATTCGCATATGGGGCCGACGACGTCCATCTCCAACAAGTCTACACCAAGTTCGGCTTCCGTCACCGGCACAATTTCGTGATGGGCGTTGTAGAGCGTCGGGCGGATCAGGTCGTTCATGGCGCCGTCGACGATGCAAAAACGCTTGGCCGTGCCGGTTTTGATGAAGATTACCCGGGTCACCAGGATGCCGGCGTTGCCGGCGATCATGCGGCCGGGCTCGAAGGTCAACCGGCAGCCCAGGTTGCCGACCGCTTCCGCCGCCATGGTGGCGTAGGCTTCGGGCGACGGCGCGGTTTCCGCGCTGTAGGTGATCCCAAGCCCGCCGCCGAGGTCCAGGTGGCGGATATCGAAGCCCTCGGCGCGCAGCAGGCGCACGAACTCGGCCATGCGCGCATAGGCCTCGCGGTAGGGCTCCAAGCTGGTGAGCTGCGAGCCGATATGCATGGCGACGCCGGAGACGTCGAGGCCCGGCAATTCGCGCGCGCGCCGGTAGGCATCCAGCGCCAGCGCCAGGTCGATGCCGAACTTGTCCTCCTGGCGGCCGGTGGAGATCTTCTCGTGCGTCTTGGCGTCGACGTCCGGATTGACGCGGATGGAAACCTCGGCGGTGACGCCGGTGGCCTGGGCGGCGGCGCTCAGGATATCGAGCTCGGGCATGGATTCGACATTGATGCGCGTCACCCCGGCACCAAGCGCCTGGGTCAGTTCGCCCATCGTCTTGCCGACGCCGGAAAAGACGATCTTGCCGGCGGGGATGCCGGCTTCCAGCGCGCGGACCAGCTCGCCGCCGGAGACCACGTCGGCGCCGGCGCCGAGGCGCGCCAGCGTCGCCAGCACGGCAATGTTGGAGTTCGCCTTGACCGCATAGCAGATGCCCGCGTTGAGCCCCGCGAGCGCCTCGGCGAACACCTTGTAGTGGCGCTCCAGCGTAGCGGTGGAATAGCAGTAGAAGGGCGTTCCCACCTGGGCGGCGAGGTCGGCGAGCGGCACGTCCTCGGCATGCAGTTGGCCGTTGCGGTATTGAAAATGGTCCATCGTGTCGGTCCTAGAATAAAGAGAGTCTCGTCCCGTTGCGGGCCGGCCGGTCCGGGCGGGGCCGGTTCAGCGGTCCAGCAACAGCGGCTGGGTCGGCGGCACCTGGAAACCGGACGGATTGGGATACTGGTAGATCCCGCCGGAAACCGGTGCCGGCGCCGGCGCGCGGGGCTGGTCCCCGGCCGCGCCGTAGACAGGCGCCGGTTTTCGCCGTTCCGCATCCGGCGCCTCCACGAGCGGCGGCAGCGGTTCCGGATACCGGCGCGGGTGGGTGGCGCCTTCGGGATAGTCGGGTGACGACTTCACGCCGCAGCCGGACAAAGGCCCGCCCAGCCCGGCGGCCACCAGGGCCGCCAGCGCCAACCGGCCGGCACGTTGTCTGAGCGCGTTCATGATCGAGAGCTTACCCCGTCAGCCGTCCGCAAGGAACCTTTTGCGCGCCGCCTCGGCCTGGGCACGGACGTTGGCCGGCGCGGCGCCGCCGAAGCTCGTGCGCCCGGCAAGCGCGCTTTCGACGCCGAGCACGGCGAAGACGTCGTCGGTGATGCCGGGCTCCACCGATTGCATGTCGGCGAGCGCCAGGTCCGAGAGGTCGCATTTCCTGTCTTCCGCCATCTTCACCAGCGCGCCGGTGACGTGGTGCGCCTGGCGGAACGGCATGCCGAGCACCCGCACAAGCCAGTCGGCCAGGTCGGTGGCGGTGGCGAAGCCGCGCCCGGCGTCGGCGGCCATGCGTTCGCGGTTGAAGGTGGAATCGCGCAGCATCCCGGCCATGGCGGCGAGAGCGAGCTTGCAGGTGTCGAACACCTCGAACACCGGCTCCTTGTCCTCCTGCATGTCCTTGCCGTAGGTCATGGGCAGGCCCTTCATGACGATCAAAAGGCCGCTCAACGCACCGATCACCCGGCCGGCCTTGGCGCGCACCAGTTCCGCCGCGTCCGGATTGCGCTTTTGCGGCATGATCGAGGAACCGGTGGAGAACGCGTCCCCCAGCGTCACGTAGGCGAACTGCTGCGAGCACCAGATGACGTATTCCTCCGCCAGGCGCGACAGGTGCGTCGCCAGGATCGCGGCGAAAGACAGGAACTCGAGCGCGAAATCGCGGTCGGCCACGGCGTCCATGGAGTTGGCCGTCGGCCGTTCGAAGCCGAGCGCCTTCGCCGTCATTTCCCGGTCGAGGGGAAACGACGTGCCGGCCAGCGCCGCCGAGCCCAGCGGGCATTCGTTCATGCGCGCCCGGCAGTCCCTGGCCCGGCCCCGGTCGCGGCCGATCATTTCCGTATAGGCGAGCAGGTGATGGCCGAGCGTGACGGGCTGCGCCGACTGCATGTGAGTGAAGCCCGGCATGATGGCGTCGGCATGGGTCTCGGCGGTGTCGATCAGCGCCGCCTGCAGTTCGCGCATGTCGCCGTCCAACTCATCGAGCGCATCGCGCACCCAGAGCTTGAAGTCGGTCGCCACCTGGTCGTTCCTGGACCGCCCCGTGTGCAGCCGGCCGGCGGGCGCGCCGATCAGCTCCGCCAGGCGCGCCTCGACGTTCATGTGGATGTCCTCGAGCGCGCGCGAGAACGGGAAATCGCCGGCCTCGATCTCGGCCTTCACCGTATCCAGCCCGGCGCAGATGGCCTCCGCGTCGGCGGCCTCGATGATGCCCTGATGAGCCAGCATGCGGGCGTGCGCCTGGGAGGCGGCAATGTCCTGCGCGTAGAGCCGCCGGTCGAAATCGATCGAGGCGTTGATGGCCTCCATCACCGCGTCCGGACCGCCGGAGAACCGGCCGCCCCACATGGTGCTGGCACCGGCTTGGCTTTTCGTTTTATCTTCGCTCATCGTTCCGCTCGCATGTCGGGCCCCGCCTGGCTGTGCGCGGGGACACGTGAAGGAGGCCCATCCTATATGTCCGAACGGCTTCTAAGTACAGGAAAAATCGTCACTTTCCTCGCCGTTGCCCTGGCCGTGACGGGTCTCGGGTGGGTCCTGGCGGGGCAACTGGCGAAGCCCACGGAGGCCGCCGGCGCCTGCACGCCGGAACCCGGCCTGTTCCGGTCCTTCGACGCCGCCGGCGGCGGAACGCCGGTGCCCGACACGCCCTTCGATGTCTCAGGCGGCAAGACCAGGACCCTCGCCGACTACAAGGGCACCGGCCTGGTGGTCAACTTCTGGGCCACCTGGTGCGCGCCCTGCGTCAAGGAAATGCCGCAACTGAACCGCCTGAACGCACTGCTCAAGGGTTCCGCCATCGAGGTGTTGACGATCTCGGAAGACCGCAAGGGCATCCCGTTGGCGAAAAAGTTTTTCGAGGTCAACAAGCTGCATGACCTCGACGTCCTGGCCGATCCGAAAGGCGCCTTGATGCGCAAGTTCGCCGTCAAGGGCCTGCCGACCACCATCTTGATCGACACGGACGGCCGAGAGGCCGGCCGCGTCACCGGCGCCGCCGAATGGGACACACCCGACGTGGTCGGGTTCCTGAAGCGCTGCCTGCGCCCGAAACGGGACTAACCCTTCACGTAGGGCACATAGTCCATGTCGCTTTTCAGCACGTGGGCGCTGAGCCAATTGCCGAGGAAATCCATCAGCTCGGCAACGGGGAAATTCGCCGGGTCGGCCTCGAAACCGGCGAGCAAGCGCCCGAGCGTCGCGCTCAGTTCGCGGTGGCCGGCCTGGTGTTCGGTGAAGCCGGGATAATCGCTGGCCCGCATCAGGCGCTCCTCGCGGGCGAAATGGCCGTCGACGTAGTCGGAAAGGCGGCGGAACAGCGCCGGCAGTTGCGGCGCCGCGTCGCCGTTCTCGATCGCCGCATGCAGCCCGTTGACCATCATGAACAGCGTCTGGTGGTCGCCGTCGATCATCTCGACGCCGGTGGCGTATTGCCGGGTCCAGACCAGCGGCGCGCTCACGGCTCGCCCTCCTTGCGGCGCAGCATCCGGCGCAGTTCGCTCAGTTCGCGCTCCAGCAGGTCGAGCTTGCTCTCGATGATCACCGCGTCGTGGTGGATCTCCTCCACCGTGTCACGGTGCTGGGCCTGCATGGAATCGACGATGACGCCGATGAACAGGTTGATCACCGCGAACGAGGTCACCAAGATGAACGGCACGAAGAACAACCAGGCGTAGGGGAACACCTCCATCACCGGGCGCACGATGCCCATGGACCAGCTCTCCAGGGTCATGATCTGGAACAGCGTGTACATGGAGCGCCCGATGTGGCCGAACCAGTCCTGGAAATCTTGACCGAACAGGTTGGTCGACAGCACCGCGCCGACGTAGAAGATCAGCGTGATCAGCGCCACGATCGAGGCCATCGCCGGCAGCGCGCTGAACAGCGCCTGGATGACGACGCGCATCTGCGGCACCACGGAAAGCAGCCTGAGCGTCCTGAGAATGCGGAGCGCGCGCAGCACGCTCAGCGGCCCCGCCGCCGGCACCAGGGCGATGCCGACCACCAGGAAGTCGAACACGTTCCAGCCGTCGGTGAAAAACCGCCAGCCCCGATGGATCAGCTTGGCGCCGATCTCGACCACGAACACCGCCAGCACCGCCTTGTCGAGCACGGCCAGGGCGGGATCCCACGCGGCCCGCACCGCCGACGACGTCTCCAGCCCCAGCGTCACCGCGTTGACGATAATCAGGCCGGTAATCAGGTTCTGCATCCGCGGCGCCATGACGGCGTCGCCGATCCGCTCGCGCATGCTCATATTTGGCTGACCCTCCTTGAGCACTGGGTTTGCCGATATCACCGCGTCAGGGTTTACCCCGTCCCCGCGCCGGTTCCAAGCGGGGATAATGCGTCCGATCCGAGCGCCGAAAGCGCCGCCCCGTCGTCCACGTCACTGAGCGTCGCCGCGCGCTCGACGCGCCAATGCGCCGGCAGGTTGGCCAGCGTATCGGCAAGCGCGTCGGGGCTCGACCAGCGCACGCCCCGGAACAAATCCGCCGGCGCCGGGCGGCGCTTCAACCCGACCAGCCAGTAGCCGCCGTCGTCGGCCGGGCCGAACACCGCGTCCGCCCGGCCCAGGGCGCGGAACGCCGCCCAGATATGGTCCGGACGGATACCCGGAATGTCGGCGCCGACCAGGACCGCCGGGCCGGGCGGCATGGCATCGAGCAGCCGCGCCATGCGCGCGCCCAAGTCACCCGTCCCCTGTCCCAACCGGGGCAACGCCGCCGGCCAGAGCGCCGCCACCAGGGCGCTTTCGTCGGGGCTGACGCCGAGATGGGTCCGCCAGCGCCGATCGGCGCCCAGGCGCCGGGTGACGGCGGCCAGGTTGCGGCGGTAGAAGTTCCAGGCGCCGACGGCGCCGACGTCGGCGGCAAGCCGGGTCTTGACCCGGCCCAGGCGCGGCGCCTTGGCCATGACGATCAGGTGACGGCGCGGGGGTTGGCTCATCGCCGGGGGCCTCGGTAGATGTCGACCAATGCGGCCGGCGGCACGCCCATGTAATAGAGCGCCAGGCAAAGCATATTGCGCGCCGGACGCAGCAGGTAGCCGTCCTGGCGATAGCGCGCCGCCGAGGTGACGGCGTCGGCCGGCAGGGCTTCCAGCCGGTGGCCGGGAATTTTCCGGACCAGCGCCACGTCCTCCATCAGCGGGATTTTCTCGTAACCGCCCAGGCGCTCGTAGAAATCGGCGCCGATCAGCAGCCCCTGGTCGCCGTAGGGCAACCGGAGCCAGCGGCAGCGCCATGCGACGACGCGCTCGAGCCGGCGCGCGGCGGGCCGGGGATCGTCGAGGGCGAAGCGGTAGTAGCCGGCGCGGAAGATGTTGGCGGGATCGGCCATGAACCGCTTGGTGACGGTCTGCCAGCCGGGGCCCAAGCGCGTATCGGCATGCATGAACAAGAGCCAGTCGCCGTTCGCCGCCTGGGCACCGGCGGCCATTTGGCTGCCGCGGCCCTTGGGCGCGACGACCACGCGCGCGCCGGCGATCTGGGCGAGGTCGACGCTGGCGTCGAGCGAACCGCCGTCGGCGACGACGACCTCGTCGGCGACGCCGCTTTCCAGCCACGCGCCGACGCGTTCGGCGATGGTGGCCTCGGCGTTGAGAACGGGAATGACGACACTGAGCACGAACGCGGCCTCCGATCCTGGCGCTTTTTTATCACAAGCGCCAAGCCGCGTGGACGTCAAAAAAAACTGCCCGGACCAGGTCCGGGCACGCAAACAAATGAGTGAAGCCAAAAAAGCATCGGCCGCCGGCCGCCGGGGTGAGGGGCCCCGCCCCTCGTCCCGGAAGGCTTTAGCGGGCCTGGAAGTGCTTGGCGACGGCGTCGATGCCGGCTTCGATGGCGGAAATCAGCTTGAAGGCGCCGACGGAAATCAGGTCGGAGATTTCGACTTGGTTTTGGCGGATATCGGTTTGAGCGTTCATGGTGCCCTCCATAGGCAAAGTGTGATTACACGTCGGTGTGCTCTTGAGGCCCTATATACGCGGGATTTATCGCTTTCCACAAACGATGATTTTTCATATTATGAATTAGTTTTTCTTAATTGTTAAGGATACCGTAACCATGCGCCGCCTGCCGCCCTTGAATGCGCTGCGTGCCTTCGAGGCGGCCGCCCGCCACATGAGCTTCACCCGCGCCGCGGACGAGCTCAACGTGACGCCGGCCGCCGTCAGCCAGCAGATCCGCACGCTCGAGGATTGGCTCGGCACGCCCCTGTTCCGGCGCCTGACCCGCTCGTTGCGCCTCACCGAGGCGGCGCAGGTGGCGCTGCCCCTGCTCACCGAGGCCTTCGACCAGATGGCCGACGCCACGGCCAGGCTGGAAGCGGACATGGACGCGCCGACGCTGGTGGTCAGCGCATCGCCGACATTCGCCACCAAATGGCTGGTGCCCAGGCTCGCGCACTTCAACGACGCCCACCCGGACATCAACATTCGTATCGATGCCTCCTTGGGCGTCATCCAGGATTTCGACCGCGAGGGCGTGCACGTGGCCGTACGCCTGGGTGCCGGCGACTATCCGGGGATGCGCGTCGACAAGCTGGTGGACGAAGACGTGGCGCCGGCCTGCAGCCCGCTCCTGGTCGCCGACGACCATCCGCATCCGCTGCGCACCCCGGAAGACCTGCGCTATCACCGGTTGCTGCACGTCGACTGGGGCCCGGTGAAGGACCCGCCGACCTGGAAATACTGGTTCGACGCCATGGGTGTGCAGGGCATCGACGCCGAGCGCGGCCCGACCTTTACCGTCGAGGACCTGGCCATCTCGGCGGCCATGGCCGGCCAGGGCGTGGTGCTGGTGTCGACCCTGGCGGCGCAGGACGACCTGGCGTCGGGCCGCCTCGTGCGCCCCTTCGACATCGTCATGCCGTCCAATTCCGCCTTTTGGATCGTCGCGCCGGAGCGCACCGCCGACCGCCCCAAGGTCGCCGCCTTCCGCGAATGGATCATGGAGGAAATCGCCCTGCCCGTCGGATAATGCCAGGCGGGGAACAAATGTTCTTTATTTGTTCTCTTTTTGTGGTAGAGTGCCGCCATGGTCGAGGTTCTCTCCGATATCATTCCCGACGCGGCACTGAAGGGCCGGGGCGCCGTTTCCAACGCCAGCGGCCGCTTCGAGCGTCACGCGCGTCTGCATATCGATGATGGCTGGCAACACGCCTGCGAGGCGGCGGCGCCGAAGCTGCGCACCACGGTCACCGACGAACGCCCGAAGGCGGTCATCACCCGCAACACCTCGCCGGACGTGCCGTTCGACCGCTCGCTCAACGCCTACCGGGGCTGCGAGCACGGCTGCGTCTATTGCTTCGCGCGCCCGACCCACGCCTACCAGGGGCTTTCCCCCGGGCTCGACTTCGAAAGCCGGCTGTTCGCCAAGCCCGACGCGGCGAAAATCCTGGAAACGCAATTGCGCAAGCCCGGCTATAAGCCGGGCACGCTGGCCATGGGCACCAACACCGACCCCTACCAGCCGATCGAACGCCAACGCCGGATCACGCGGTCCGTGCTGGAGGTGCTCGACGCCTTCAACCACCCGACCGCCATCGTCACCAAGTCGGACCTGATCGAGCGCGATCTCGATATCCTCGCGCCCATGGCCGAACGCGGCCTGGTGTCGGTCGGGATTTCCATCACCACGCTCGACCGGGCGCTGGCGCGGCGCATGGAACCCCGCGCGGCGGCGCCGGTGAAGCGCCTCAAAGCGGTCGAAGCGCTGGCCGAAGCCGGCGTGCCGGTATCGGTGATGGTGGCGCCGGTGGTGCCGGCCATCAACGACCACGAGATCGAGAACATCCTGGCCGCCGCCTCGGGCGCCGGCGCCACGGGCGCCGACTACATCCTGCTCCGGCTGCCCGGCGAGGTGAAGGCGCTGTTCGCCGAATGGCTGGCCGAACACTATCCGGAACGGGCATCGAAGGCGCTGTCGCAGATCGCCGGCCATCACGGCGGACGGCTCTACGATTCGGCCTGGGGCCGGCGCATGAAGGGCGACGGCGCCTATGCGGCGATGCTGGCCAAGCGCTTCGCCATCGCGTGCCGGCAACTGGGCCTCGACCAGAAGGCCGCCCGCGCGCGCCGCCACCGCACGGACCTGTTCCAACCACCGCCCAAGGCCGGCGATCAGCTGTCGCTTTTCTAAATCACCGACATACTCACCGAAAGATGGCCCCCCGCCGTCGCGGGGGCGACGGTTAGGTTGGGTGCATCACAAATTTTTCGTCGTCCCCGCGAAGGCGGGGACCCATGGCGGTATCAGATCAGGTTGTCGGAGAGATCACGCCACTGGGGGTTGCCGGTCTCGATCAAGTTGATCTTCCAAGCCCGGCGCCATTTCTTCATGCGCTTTTCGCGAACGATGGCATCTTCCATGGTCGCATGAAATTCCGCATGAACCAGCCGTGTCACACCATGGCGTTTGGTAAATTCGGCCCCCGCGCCGACCTTGTGTTCATATGCCCGCTTGGCGACATCGCCGGTTACCCCAATGTACAGGGTGCCGTGGCGGCGGCTGGCAAGAATGTAGACGCAGGGCCGTATCATGGCTCCACTATGGCACGCTTTCAGCCGCCATGGGTCCCCGCCTTCGCGGGGACGACGATAAGTTTCTGATACAAGCACCCTACCCGTCGCCCCGCGAAGGCAGGGGCCCATATATCGGCGATCGTAACGAATTGAGAACTTTGAATCAGCCCGCGTCTTCTTCGGAATTTTCGCTGGCCGCGCGGGGGGCGTCCGCGGAAATCGCCTTGGGATCGGCCGGCGGGTCGGCGGCGGGCGGTTTCGGCTTGGCGTGCTCGATCTCGCGGATGTTCTCGATGCCCTGGCGGATGTCGGTCATGATGAAATCCGCCCGCCTGGAAAGCCCGCCGACGCCGGAATTGGGGAAATGCTCGCGCCAGGCGTCCATCTTCACGGACAAGGAACAGAGCTCGCCGCCGATGGTGGTGTGGTAGCTCTCGATCATCGCCTCGACCTCGCGGAATTTCTCGGCCGAGATGTTGTGCCACATGTTGCGGGTCGAACGCTCGAAGCTGTCAAAGCGCGCCGCCAGTGCCTTCATCAGCCCCGACACCGTCCGGTGCATGGTCCGGCACACCTTCATCAGGTTGATGTTGTGGGTGAATTGCGGGTGTTTCTGGATTTCCTCGATGGAATGCAGGAAGTCGTCGATGGTCGGGCGGATCTCGTCCAGGCACTGCTGGTAGTAGGAAAGCGACAGGAAGATATCGCCGTAGTCCTCCAGGAACTTGGGCAGGTCCGAGAGCTCGATGCCGAGACGGTCGGCCATGATGCGCAGCTTCTTGCGCGCATCGTCGACGTTGGGCTGGTTGAACAGCGCGACGACGTCCTCGAAATCCTGCACCTCGACGTCGCCGCCGTAGATTTCGCCGATCAGCGGCCGGGTGAACTCCTTCATGTACCTGGTCAACAGCTTGACCCGCTGCGGCGACAGCTTCAGCGCCTCCAGGTCGTTGACCTGGATGCCGAGCTCGCGCAGCGAATAGCGCAGACTGAAGACGTCGTAGGAATGCAGCGAACCGAGCGCGCGCAGCACCATCATGTCGGTGCGCGAACCGCCCGATTGCGGCCCGAATTCCTTCTCCGCCTCGCCCACCGACAATTGGCCCGAACCCGAGTGCTTGTCGTGGAACACCTCGACGACGCTTTCCAGGTGCGCGTTCATGATCAGCCGCGCGTGACGGAGCGATTCGTTCTCGAAGGGAAAGATCGACAGCGGCAGTACGTTGAGGGAGTCGCGGTCGTACCCCTCCTCGCCTTCCAACTGGGCGGCCAGCTTGCCGCCCGGAATGATCGGCATGCCGCCGCCGTTCGTGGACTTTTCCTTAGCCATGCCATGAGCTTAGCCTCTCATCCGGCGATGGGCCAGCCAAACCCCCAAGCGTTTGCTTTGACCCGGCACGCGCGGGCGGCGACACTCTCACCATGCTCGAAACGAAAGGAGCCCCGTGGCCCGACCGACGCATCCCGTGAACGCCGACGCGCTGTTCGAGGAAGCCGCGCGCCTGCAAGGTGCGGGCGACATGGACGCGGCGGAAGCCCGCTGCCGGCAACTGCTCGACACCCACCCGGAACACGCCTGGGGCCTCAACCTGATGGGCGTCATCCGCTGCCAGGCCGGCCGCGCCGATGAAGGCATCAAGCTCATCGCGCGGGCCGCGCAACTCGCCCCCGAGGAGGCGACGTTCCTGAACAACCTGGGCACCGGCCTGACCGCGCTCAAGCGTCACGCCCAAGCCGTCACCGCCTTTTCCCGCGCGCTCGAGATCGATCCCGGCTACGCCGCCGCGCACAGCAACCTGGGCGCGCCGCTGAAGGCCCTGGGCCGGCTCGACGAGGCCGCCACCCACTACCGCGAGGGCGCCCGCCTGGCGCCCGGGAACGGCGAAATCCGGGCCAACCTGGCCAATGTCCTGCTCGACCTGGGCGACATCGACGGCGCCGAGACGGCGGCCCTGGAGGCGGTGCGCCTGGCCCCCGCTTACGCCACCGGCCACAATAATCTCGGCACCGTCCTGCAACGGCGCGGCCGCTACGCGGAGGCCGAGGCCGCGTTTCGCCGCGCCGCCGACCTCAGGCCCGATTACGCCGACGCGCTCGGCAACCTGGGCGAGGTGCTGAAGGAGATGGGCCGCGCGCCCGACGCCATGGCCGCCTACGAACGGGCCTGGCGCCTCGTGCCCGACGAGCCCGAAAAGGGCTCCAACCTGTTGCTCGCGCTTTGCGGCCTCGACGGCGAGACGCCGGACGCGATCGCGGCGCGGCACTTCCAATGGGGCGGGAGCGCCGCGCCGGCGGCGCCGGCGCACCGCCCGGACGCGCAGGGCCGGCTTCGGGTCGGCTACCTATCGGGCGATTTCCGCCGCCATTCGGTGGCCTATTTCCTGGAGCCGATCTTAACCCACCACGACAAAAGCGCCGTCGAGGTCTTTTGCTACGCCAACCAGACGCACGGCGATGCCGTCACCGAGCGCCTCCGGGCGCATGCCGATCATTGGCGCGGCGTGGCGGGAATGAACGACGCCGAACTGGCGGCGCAAATCCGCGCCGACGGCGTCGATATCCTGGTCGATCTCGCCGGCCACACGCGCGGCAACCGGCTCGGCGTCTTCCGCCTGAAGCCGGCGCCGGTGCAGATGACCTACCTCGGCTACCCGGCGACCACGGGGCTCCAGGCAATGGACTTCCGCCTCACCGATCCCTGGGCCGATCCGGAAGGGCTGACGGAGGCCTTTCATGCCGAACGGCTGCTCCGGCTGGAACGCGGCTTCCTCTGCTACCGCCCGCCGGACGACGCGCCGGCGGTCTCCGCCCCGCCGGCGGCCGAGAACGGTTTCGTCACCTTCGGTTCGTTCAACAACCTCTCGAAGCTCTCCGGCGCGACGGTCGCGCTCTGGTCGGAGGTCCTCCGCGCGGTCCCGGACGCGCGGCTCAAACTGAAGGCCAAGGCGCTCGGCGACGCACAGGTGCAGGGCGATGTCCGCCGCCGCTTCGAGGCCGAGGGCATTTCTCCCGAGCGGCTCGAACTGCTCGGCTGGATCACCGCATCGAGCCCGCTCGAGGCCTATCACGGCGTCGACATCGGCCTCGACACCTATCCCTATCACGGCACCACGACGACGCTGGAGGCGCTTTGGATGGGGGTGCCGGTGGTCACCCTGGCGGGCGATTGGCATGCGTCGCGGGTGGGGGTGAGCATCCTCGCGCGCGCCAAGGCCGACGACCTGATTGCCGCCAACCGGGCCGATTTCGTCAAGATCGCAGCGGGCCTGGCGGGCAAGCCCGACGTCATCGCCGAATACCGAAAGCACCTGCGCGGCATGCTGCTCCGGGGCGGCCTCCTCGACGGCGAAGCCTTCACCGGCGCGCTGGAAAACGCCTACCGCGATGCGGTGCGGCAACTTTTCCGGTGAAATTTTCCGTCAAATTTTCCATGACGCCCGGCCCGGAAAGGCCTATATCATCCCCATGCAAGCGGTTCTTCCGTATCTGATGGGCATCGCCATGTTCGCCACGCTCGGCGTGGTGGTGGTCGGTGTCATCTCGTTCGCGGTGCACGGCAACTTCTATCGCCGCCACTCCAACAACCTGATGCGCGCGCGGGTGCTGCTCCAGGCCATTGCCCTGCTGTTCTTCGCCTTCCTCATGTACGGCCTCTCGCAGCACTGACGCATGGTTTCGCTCGACAAGATCTACACGCGCGGCGGTGACAAGGGCGAGACGTCCTTAGGCAGCGGCGGGCGCGTGAAAAAGCACGATCTCCGCGTCGCCGCCTACGGCACGTCCGACGAGGCCAACGCGGTCATCGGTATCGCGCGCCTGCATACCGAAGGCGAGGCCGATGCCATGCTGGCCCGCATCCAGAACGACCTGTTCGATCTCGGCGCCGACTTGTGCACGCCCGAGGGCAAGGAACGGCCGCGCGGCGCGCTCCGCGTCACGCCGGAGCAAACGGCGCGGCTGGAAGCGGAAATCGACGCCATGAACGAAGAGCTGGCGCCCTTGACCAGCTTCATCCTGCCCGGCGGCACGCCCGCCGGCGCGCACCTGCACCTGGCGCGCACCGTGGTGCGCCGCTGCGAGCGCTTGCTCACGGAACTGGCGGAAACCGAAGAGATCAACCCTGAGTGCGTCAAGTACGTGAACCGGCTGTCGGACCACCTGTTCCAGCTCTCGCGTCGCGTCAACGACAACGGCGCCCTCGACGTCTTATGGGTACCGGGCGCGAACCGCTAACCCCAAGGACCGGCCGAGCCCTTATCGCGTTCGACTCGGTTCAGTGTCCGATGGACGAGCCAATAGTAGTGGCCGGCCGTGACGGCAACCAGGACCGCGAGCATTGTTGCCGGCTCGGGCTGCCGGTCGAAATACAATGTCGGCATCGCAAAGGTATTGTTCACTTCCGATATGAAGATGAACGCCACAAAATTCATCCCAAGGTGCATCCCCATGCTGCATTCCAGGCCATCCGTGCGCAACGTGAGCCAGGTGAAGTAAAAGGCCACAACCACGTACCCGACGACGTAGTAAGTGCCACCTTTTGTCATCTCTTCATTACCCAAATGCATGGCAAAGAATGTGACGCTTGGAACCAGCAGCCGCACCCAAGGCCGGCGGCTGAACCAGGCAACGCCTTGCAACAGGTAACCGCGAAACAGGACCTCTTCGCCGAACACCTGTAAAGGCACGAGGGCCAGCAGCATCGGAAGATAGTGGAAAAACGCCTCGAAGTCGGTGGCCATCAACAGGTCGCCGTCGCGAACCAGCCAGTCAATCGCGCCGAACGCCAAACATAGAACGACGACCGAAGCCAAGCTTTCCCAAAACAACCGCCAACGAAATCCAGTCCGACCGATAAACACCGTTTTCGCGGGCCGGCGATGGATGATCTTTACCGCCAATAGGGCGATCAGTCCCCAAAGGAACAAGGACGCCAGATAGATCGCGGCGGAGGTCATCGCCACCTGATCGTAGGATTCGCCCCAACGCCAATGCGGCAACATGAATGATTGGAGGGCGGCATCGATACCGCCCCGGTTGACGAATTCGGCAATGCCAATAAAAACGACCTGGACCCCGACCCCGATCAGCACCACCAAAAACGACAGCAGGTAGCGCCAGACCTCGTTGCGGCCGGCGGCGGCGGCACGTACGAAATCCCGATCCTTCATCGATATCCCCGGTTGAACATGGTGCCGATATTCGTTTTAAACGAATAAAAATATTTTTTCTATCGTAAAAAATGTAAGCCGGCGTAAATATCGGCTCCGGCGTGCTCAGGGCCGGTTGAATGATGGGCCCCCGCCTTCGCGGGGGCGACGGTGAAGAAGTTGAGAAAGTCGGCGTTTAAACCAGCCCCAACTCCCGCGCCTTGATCTGCAGGGCCAGGTACTTGGAGAAGAAGCGGCATTGCGAGAAGGCACCGGCGGTGAACCAGAGCCCCGGCTGCGGCGTCGCCATCCACATGTTGGCCAGTTCCTGGCCCGCGTCGAAGCCCCAGATCTGGCCCAGGCGCTCCAACACCGTCTCGCCGAACATGGTCTCGACGGCGTGCTCGAAACCCTTGTAGCCGGTCGCCAGGATGACCAGGTCGGCCTGGTGCTCTTCGCCGTCCTTCATCTTGTAGCCGGCTTCCGTGAAGGTCTCCATGTCGTCCCACTGGATCAGGCCGACGCGGCCCTCGACGATCAGCTCGGAGCCGCCGATGTTGAAGTAGTAGCCGCCGCCGCGCGTGCGGAACAACAGGTTCCAGCCGGTGCCGTCCTCGCCGAAATGCAGCTTGAAGCCCTTCGCCGCCAAGCCGTCGAGGATCGGCTTGTCGATCTCGCGCACCTTGTCGGTCAGGTGCTTGTGCACGCTTTTCACCACCTCCAGCGGCAGCGACAGCGAGATCAGGTCCTTGTCCTCGATACTGGGGCCTTCCTCGAAGAAGACGCCGTCGTAGAACTGCGCCGAGGGCTCGACGTTGACGACGACGCTGGCGCTCCGCTGCACCATGGTCACCTTGGCGCCGTGCCCTTCCAGGTCCTGGGCGATGTCGTGCGCCGAGGTGCCGACGCCGAGGATCAGCACCGGCCGGTCCTTCCACCGGCTTCCCTCCGAGAACTGATGGGTGTGGATGACCTCGCCCTTGTAGCGATCCAGCGTCGGGATCTGCGGCAGGTTCGGCGTGGCGCTGACGCCGGTGGCGACGATGATGTGACGCGGATGCATGAGGCGCAGGTTGCCGTCGGCCAGGCGCACCTCGGCGGTCCAGCACTTATGCGTCTCGTCGTATGAGGCCTTCTCCAGCGCCGTCTCCGTCCAGAAGTTGATATCTAGGATATCGACGTAGCTTTCCAGCCAGTTGGCGATCTTGTCCTTGGGAATGTACTTCTGCCAGATGCCCGGAAACGGCAGGTAGGGCATGTGGTTGGACGGGATCTGGTTGTGCAGCTTGAGCCCGTGGTACCTGAGCCGCCAGTTGTCGCCGATGCGCTTTTCCTTGTCGATCACCAGGGTATCGACATTGAGCGCGCCCAGGCGCGCCGCCGCGGTGATGCCGGCATGGCCGCCGCCGACCACCAGCACGGTGGGGTCGTGGTCTTTATAGGCCCGCGCACGCTCGCGTTTCTCCAGCCAGTTGGGGCCGTGGAAATCGCGCAGGAAGGCGGGCTCCTCGCGCCGCTCGCGCTCTTCCGCCTCGGAGTGGCCGCGGATCTCGTCCAGGGCGGTCATCAAGGTCCAGGCCAGGGCTTTCCCATCGGCCTCGCCCTCCGCTTCGTCGGCGCGGATACGGAGTTGCGCCGTGCCCTGCCCGGCTTCGGTCTCGAACAGGAGAAACGCCTCGACGACGGGAATGCCGGCGCGCTCCATCATCCGGGGCGCCAGGCGGTCCGGGTGCACCCGAAAGCCGCGCGCCTTCGACGTGGCGGCGCGCTCGGCCAGCTTGCCGGCCAGCGCATCCTTGCCGCTGGTGGTATCGACGGCCCAGGAAAGACCGATGATGTCGCGCCAGTGGCTGTCGTCGCGGAAGCAGGCCGCGATGGCGGCGGCGTCGCCGGCGGCGATGGCGGCATCGAAACGCGCCGCCCAGCGGGCTGCGATATCGGCGGGGTCGGTGTTGGCGTCGAGAGGCATGGCACTATCCGTCGGGTCGTGTAATCACATTAAAAGTATGGAGATACGCTAGAGGTCGCGGCTTTCGGGGGCAACCCCCTCGGCGGTGGAGGGCTGGAAGCCGGCGACGCTCCGCATGCGCTTCGAAAGCCAGTATTCATAGGCCGGCGGCATCAGCGCGTAAGGGTCCTCGACGCCCAGCTTCAGCGCCGCGTCGACGGGCCAGTTGGGGTTGTGCAGCACCTCGCGCGCCAGCGCGATGAGATCCGCCTCGCCGGCCTGCAAAATCGCCTCCGCCTGCTCGGCATGGACAATGAGGCCGACGGCCATGGTGGCGATATCCGCTTCGCGCTTCAGCTTCGCCGCCAGCGGCACCTGGTAGCCGAGCCCGATCGGCCGGCCACTGTCACCGGCGCCGCCGGCCATGCCGCCGGACGAGCAATCAACCAAGTCGACGCCCAGCGCCTTCACCGCACGCGCCAGGATGACGCTGTCGTCGGCGCTCCAGCCCGCCCCGTCCTCGACCGAGAAGCGCATGAACAGCGGCTTTCCCTCCGGCCAGTTGGCGCGCACGTTCTCGGTCACTTCGAGGACGAAGCGCATGCGGTTTTCCAGCGCGCCGCCGTAGGCGTCGTTCCTCAGGTTGGCTTGCGGCGACAGGAACTGATGCAGCAGGTAGCCGTGCGCGGCGTGAATCTCCAGCACCTGGAAGCCGGCCGCGTCGGCGCGCGCCGCCGCCCGACCCCAGGCATCGATGACACCGGGCAGCTCATGCAGCGCCAGCGCGCGCGGTTCCGGATCGTTTCCTTGCGCGACGGCGCTCGGGCCGACCAGTTCCCAATCCGCCCAGTCGTCGACGCCGGCCGACGCCGCGTCCAGGGGGCCGCGTCCCTCCCAGGGGCGGAAGCAGCGCGCCTTGCGGCCCGAATGGCCGATCTGGATGCCGGCGACGGCGCCGTGGCCGTTGATGAAATCGGCGAGCCGCTTGAAATGCGGCACGAAGTCGTCGTGCCAAAGACCCAAGTCCCCGACCGTGCCGCAGCCGCGGCGCTCGACCTTGGTCGATTCGATCATCACCAGGCCGGCGCCGCCGACGGCGAAGCGCCCGGCATTCATCAGGTGCCAGTCGTTGGGATAGCCATTCTCGGCGGCATATTGATGCATGGGCGCGATGACGACGCGGTTCTTCAAGGTGACGCCGGCAATGGTCATCGGCGTGAACAAGAGCGGATCGGGCACGGTTTTCTCCTCTTCTCCCCTTTGGCGGGGCGCCGCCAGCCTATCGCCATCGCGCGCAAGGCTAAACCCATTTCGGGCGCGCGCCGGGTGGATTTGGGCGTATAATGCCGCCCCCGCAAACGCGCCCACCGGAGACCCGCCATGACCGTCCGCCGCATTGCCGCCCTCGCCCTTTCGTTCTTGCTGATCGCCGGCCCGGCATCGGCGCAGAGCTGGCTCAAGACCCTGCAGGGCGCCGTCGACAAGGCCACCGGCGGGTCGGGCACGGGTTCGGGTTCGGGACCGCTGGCCGGATTGACCACCGAGGACATGATCGCCGGGCTGAAGGAAGCGCTGCGGGTCGGCACCGAGACGGTGACCGGGCAGCTTGGCGCCGCCGACGGCTTCAACGCCGACCAGGCCGTGCACATTCCGCTGCCGGAGCAACTGCAAAACGCCCAGGCGATGCTGAAGAAGTTCGGGCTTTCGGCGCTCGCCGACGAGGTCGAACTGAAACTCAACCGGGGAGCGGAGGCGGCCATGCCGAAGGCCAGGGAACTGGTCTGGAACGCCATCAACCAGATGACGCTCGACGACGCCAAGGGCATCTACGAAGGACCCAAGGACGCCGCCACGCAATATTTCCGCCGCGTCGCCACGCCGGACCTGAAGGCCACGGTGGCGCCGGTGATCGACGAGGCGCTCCGCGACGTCGGCGCGCTTTCGGCCTACGACCGGTTGATCGGCCAGTACAAGACCATCCCCTTCGTCCCCGACCTGCGCGCCGACCTGCAAGGCCACGCCACCGATCTGGCGCTCGAGGGGCTGTTCACCTACCTGGCGCGCGAGGAAGCCGCCATCCGCGAAAACCCGGCCAAGCGCACGACGGAACTGCTGAGCCGCGTGTTCGGTCGCTGATGAGGGCCGATGAGCTCGTTTCCGCAACGTTACCTGATCGAGGCCAAGACCATCGCCGACGAACGCGAGGTCGATGTGGCGGACCTGCCGCCGAGCGTCGCCGAAACGTTCCGCTATTGGCAGAGCCGGCGCGGCGATGGTTTCGGGCCGGCGCCGGCCGATTTCCGTCTCGACGAGTTGCCTTTCGACATCCTGCCCATGGCCACCCTGGTCGACGTGCGGGACGAACCGTTGGATTTCGTCTATCGCTTCTGGGGCAGCGGCCGCACCGAACAGCAGGGCGCGGACTACACCGGACGCTCCATCCGCGCCGTCGAGCCCGGTTTCGTCGCCGAGAAGATCTGGCGCGAATACACCGCCGTCCATGCCGCCAAGGCGCCCCGGCATTTCATCTCCGAACGCGTCCTCGATGACGGCACGCACTACGAATACCACTTCATCCGCCTGCCCTTGAGCCGCGGCGGGTCCCGGGTGGCGCAGATTTTCTGCACCGAATTCGGCCGTGCCATTTCCGCGCCGAAAGCCTGACGCGCGCCGCCGGCCGGCCGCTATTTCCGAATAACGGAAACGTGAGTTGGCGATTGCGCAAAAAATTATGTAAAACTACCGCCTAGCAAGAAGCTATAGCCGAGGAGAACCGACATGGCTGGAAGTACCGGAGATTGCTCCACGAGCAATCCGGCGACACAATCGATCCAACAATTGCTGAAGCCCGACACCGGGCTGAAGGAAGATCAGGTGGCCAAGTCCGCCGATTTGATCGAGGTCGCCAAACAGATCGCCGAACAGGGAAAACCCGACGACGCCATCACCAAAAACGCGGTGAAGGAAGTCTCCAAGGTGCCGACGGCGCTGGAAGTCCAGAAACTCAGTTCCGGCGAGACCTCGTTGAACGGCGATGCCGATCCCGGCGAAGTGCTCGACGTCAAAGCCTAACTTATCTTCGCGAGACCGGTCGCGGTGCCGTCAGGCGCCGGCCGCGGCTTTGCGCGCGGCTTTGGGCGCGGGCGTGTCGTCACGCACGGGCGTATCCACCGGCCCGGTTCCGGCGCTGTCCCGCAACGCGAAGGATGCCGTGCATTTCGTGCCGGCGCCGGGTTTGCTGTCGATTTCGAAGCGGCCCTTGTGCAGTTCCGTCAGCGCCTTCGCCAGCGGCAGCCCGAGACCGGTCCCCTCGACGGTGTGGGTTGGGTCCATGGCGACGCGCTGGAAAGGCTCCAGCGCCAGGCGCAGTTCGTCGGCGCTCATGCCTGGTCCCGTATCCGAAACCGTATAGACGAGCCAGCCCGCCGCATCGCGCCGAACGCGGCAGGTCACGGCGCCGCCCTCGGGCGTGAACTTGACGGCGTTGGAAAGCAGATTGACCAGCACCTGACGCACCCGGAGGCGGTCGAGAGAGGCGGGAATGGCAACGCCGTCACCGGTATCGAGGGACAGGCTGATCCGCTTGTCGCGCGCCATGGTCGTAAACAGGCGCGTGCATTCCGCCGCCAGGGAAACACCGTCGACCTCTTCCAATTGCAGGCTTTGGTGGCCGCTTTCGATCTTCGCCAGGTCGAGGATTTCATTGACCAGCGACAAAAGATGCTCGCCACTGGCTTTGATGTCGTTGGCATATTCGTCGTACTTGCCTTCCATGGGGCCGTAGATGCCGAGGCGCATCATGTCGGAAAAGCCGATGATGGCGTTCAAGGGGGTGCGCAAATCATGGCTCATGTTGGCGAGGAATTCGCTTTTCGCTTGGCCGGCGCGCTCCGCACGCACGCGTTCGACATTGGCATTGTGAAGCGCCGCCTCCTTTAACGCCACCTGATCGCGCAGTGCATGTTCCGCTTCGCGGATGGCCTGCACGGCCTGATGCAGGCCCCGCAAGGGGAAGCGCCGGAGGAAGGCGTAAAACAGCACGGCCAGGGAGACGGTTATCATCCCGAAAACGGAAAGGTCGCGGACCATCCCTTGCAGGGAAATGGTCGTTGTCAGACTTGCCAGGACCCGCCCGCGTTCGCGTACCGGTGCGGTAACGCTGAGCGTCGGCGCCGGCGGCGGCGTGCCTATATCGATGATGATCTCGCCATCGGCACTACGCACCACCTGCCGCGCCATCGCGTCGGGATCGTGGCGGGCCAGCAGTTCCGGCAGCCGGTGGCCGGCATATTTCCATTGCTGTCCGTTGGCGAAGGCGAAACGCGCCACCGTGTTGGCGGCGATAACCGCCTTGAAACGCGTGACCTCGGCGGCCGTTCGGTATTCGAAAAGGCCGAAAACCAGGGCCGGCAGCAAGGCGATGGAAACCGCGATGATCACCGCATATCGGTGGCTGACCTCCAACAATCGGGACATGATCGCCTGTTCGGGCATGGCCCATCACTCCAGCGGTAGCGCACCCATGTCGAAAATCAAAACCTGCCCGGCGGGGGTTCGCAGTTGCTCGGCGAACCTGAGCGCCGCCGCCTTGGGTGCCTTCGGCAGGATCATACAGACCCGAAGCGAGAACGGATAGGTGCCGTCGGCGATGGTCGCCGGGCTCGGCATCACGCCGTCGATGGCAACCAGGTTGACCCGCAACGCCTCGCTCTTGATTTGCATCAGCGTCATGATGCCGAGTGAGCCCGTGATCGATCTCAGCAGGCCGGCGTTGACCTGGTCGGTCGTGCCGATGGCGATTTCCGGACGCTTGAAGGCGGCCTCGAAGGCGGCGCCGAGGTCCGGCACGTTGGCCGCCAGGTAGGACAGCTCCGATCCGCTGCGCGACCGCAAAATCACCTTCATTGGCGACCCATCCGGCCAATTGGGGGCCGGGTCGCGGTACAGCGCCGGCAAGCCGGCAAGGGCAAGGCCGCCCGGGTTCGGCCGGGTGGTCGCGAACACGAGCGGCGTGCGCATACATCCGGCTTCGCGATGGCCCCAACCGGCCTCCTTGGGTTTGAGTTTCCGGGCCGAGAAGGAAACGTCGATGACGCCGTCCCGCAGCGCCCTGAGACCGCCGCCGGACCCCATGCTGGGCAGCACCGCGACGCGGATATCGGGATTGGCGGCGTTCAGTTGCTTGCCCAGCGCCGCGGCGATACCGAGCGAGGCCCCGGTTCCGCTCACGGAAATAACGGCTTCCGCGCGAGCGAGCGCCGGCACGGCGAGCAGGATGGCCGCCGTCATGGCCACGGTGATTCCTCGTGTTTTCACGTTCGCCTCCGATTCAACCCGTGGCGAGGTGGCGTTACAGCCGAACCATAAGATTATAGATGTATTCGGCACCGCCGAGTATGACCGCAATCACAGTTCGACGGACAACCGATTGGCGGCTTGGCGAGGCCGCCGGGCGGGTTGCGGCTAGGCCGCGTGCAAGCCGGGCCCGACCGGCGCGCCGGCGCGCTGGCGTGCCGCGATGTTGCCGATGACCGGGGCGAACTCCGGGCAGAAGTGGGCGACGCCCTCGAGAATGCCCGACGCATAGCAGCCGTTGAGGCCGAAGAAATCGCCGCTCGCCATGTAGGCGTTGGGCGGCGGCGTCTCGGCAATGGCGGCGAGCACGTCGTCGTCGGCATTGGCGACGATGACGGAATGGATCGGGCTCATGATGACGTTGATGTCGTTGCCGCTGTCGCCGGCGAAGATCGTGTGGTCGGCATCGTAGAAGCCGCTCTGCATCAAAAAACCGATGGCGTGGCGCTTCGACGCGCTTTCCGGCAACACGTCCAGCAATCCGATGCGGGCCTCCTCGTCGACGCTCCAGATCAGCTTGACGCGGATATCTTCCGCCGCCAGCCGCGCCTCGGCGGCGGCGATGACCCGGGTCTCGTCGGCCGCGAGGTCGACGTAGTAGCTGAGCTTGTGGGTGTTCTGTGCATCCGGCTCCTGCAGTTCCAGGCCCGCAAGACCGCCGAGCACCCGGTGCACGTCCGGCGCCGCGAGGCCGCGCCAATCGGCGGCGATCTCGTCTTCCCAGGGTTGCCAGTGATGCCAGGCGTGGTTGTCCAGATGATAGATGGAGGTGCCGACGTCGGCGATGGCGAAGTCCGGCACCGGCAGGCCCCATTGTTCGATGGAATCCGTGATCAGGCGCAGGTTGCGGCCGGTGACATAGGCCAGTTGCACGTCGTCGCGGGCGACGAAGGCGGAGAACATGTCGCGGGCACCTGGCGATTCCACCTGCGGTCCGTTCGGGATCAAGGTCCGATCGAGGTCCGTGCAGAGGAGAATTTTTCGCATGCGCTCCGGTCCGAGGTTGCCGCCGCCACGCCCCTGATAACAAATCGCCGTGACGGATTTATGAAGTCCCGTGGCTGGGGGGGCGTGGGTTGGATATAGACCGGCTCACCGGACTTTGCAAGACCACCGTCCCATTTTTAATGAAAACTCTTGACTTTTCCTTTTTATTAGGTATTTTTTCTTTTTATCGAACCATCCCATTGAGCTGTCATGGCCACGCCCGCGCAAGTTTCCGCCAACCGCGCCAACGCGCGCCGTTCCACCGGCCCACGCACGCCGGCGGGGAAGGCGCGCGCGGCGATGAACGCCGTCACCCATGGCGCCTATGCCCGCGTCGTGGTGCTGGCGCGCGAGGATCGGGAGGCCTTCGATGCCCTGCGCGATGGCTTTGCCGAGGCGTTCGCCCCGGTCGGCCGCTACGAACGCGCGCTGGTCGAACGCCTGAGCCTGGTTTGGTGGAAGATCCAGCGCGCCGTCGAGGCCGAGGCCCTGGTGCTCACCGCCAACGGCTACGACGCGGCGCGCTTGGCGCTGGACGCCAAGCGCCAGGTCCGGGTGCTCGACCGCATCGGCGCCGTCGAGCACCGGCTGCAACGGGTGTTCGAACGTTTCCTGTCGATCCTCGAGCGCCGCCAGGCGCTGCGCCGGCGGCGTTCCAAACCTCCCGCCGCCCCGGCGCCGAGGGAAAGGCAAGCGGCGGATCGGCCCCCGCCGGCGCGCGGACGACGCCAGGCCCCCGATCATTGGCTTCGTTTCGTCAGAAAAACTTGGACCGACATGAAATCAAGGGCTTACACGGACACCGCCGGCGCCGTCTCGCGGCAAATCAGGCGCCTGCGCGGGCCGCCGCCGGCCCTCGCGGCGGCCGATTGCCGGGCCGCCCATGCCGCAATGCAGCACCCGCCCGGTCGGGATCATCAAAACGTCATACTTGGCTTGACCGGGTGAACGGCCATGCTTATTGTGCAGTGCGAAATTCGGGGGGAACGGCCGGAAATCGGGGACATTTTTCTGGTGCCGGCCGAACGCTGAACGATTTCATCCAAGTTCGATAGTGAAACTGAATTTGCAGGTTTGTTCATGAAAGTGCTAGTCGCCGTGAAGCGGGTCGTTGACTACAACGTCAAGATCCGCGTCAAGTCGGACCAGACGGGGGTGGAGACCGCCAACGTCAAGATGTCCATGAACCCGTTCGACGAAATCGCCGTCGAGGAAGCCGTGCGCCTCAAGGAAGCCGGCACCGCCGAGGAAGTGATCGCCGTATCGCTGGGCGCGCAGCAGTGCCAGGAGACCATCCGCACGGCGCTGGCCATGGGCGCCGACCGCGGCATCCTGGTGCAGTCCGACGACGAACTGCAACCGCTGGCCGTGGCCAAGCTGTTGAAGGCCGTCTGCGAGAAGGAAAACCCGGACCTGGTGATCGTCGGCAAGCAGGCCATCGACGACGATTCCAACCAGACCGGCCAGATGCTGGCCGCGCTGCTGGGCTGGGCCCAGGGCACCTTCGCCTCGAAGATCGACCTGGCCGGCGGCACCGCGAAGGTGACGCGCGAGGTCGACGGCGGCCTCGAGACCGTGGATCTGAAGATGCCCGTCGTGGTGACCACCGATCTGCGCCTGAACGAGCCGCGCTATGCGTCGCTGCCCAACATCATGAAGGCCAAGAAGAAGCCCATCGACACCTTCACCCCGGCCGATCTCGGCGTCGACATCACGCCGCGCCTCAAGGTCTTGAAGGTGAGCGAGCCGCCGGCACGCGAAGCCGGCGTCATCGTCGAGAGCGTCGCCGAACTGGTGGATAAACTGAAGAACGAAGCGAAGGTGATCTGATGAGCGTCCTGATCCTCGCCGAACATGACAATTCGGAACTGAAACCCGCCACCCTCAACACCGTGACGGCCGCCGCGCAACTGGGCGATGTGAACGTGCTGGTCGCCGGCTCGGGCTGCGCGGCCGTAGGCGAACAGGCGGCCAAGGTGGCCGGCGTCGCCAAGGTGCTGGTCGCCGACAGCCCGCTCTACGCCAACGCGCTGGCCGAGAACGTCGCCCAGCTCGTGGTCTCCATGGCCGGCGACTACTCGCACGTTCTGGCGCCGGCGACCACGTCGGGCAAGAACATCATGCCGCGCGTCGCCGCGCTTCTCGACGTGGCGCAGATTTCCGACATCACCGGCATCGAGGGTGCCGATACCTTCGTGCGCCCGATCTACGCCGGTAACGCCATGGCCACCGTGCAGTCCTCGGACGCCGTCAAGGTCATCACCGTGCGCATCACCGGCTTCGACGCGGCCGCCGCCGAGGGCGGCTCGGCCGCCGTCGAAAGCGCCCCGGCCGCCGACGATGCCGGTCTCTCGACCTTCGTCGGCTCCGAACTGACCAAGTCGGAGCGCCCGGAACTGACCTCGGCCTCGATCATCATCTCCGGCGGTCGCGGCATGCAGTCGGGCGACAACTTCCCCATGCTGGAAGAGGTCGCCGATAAGCTCGGCGCCGCCGTCGGCGCATCGCGCGCCGCCGTCGATGCCGGTTTCGTCCCCAACGACTACCAGGTCGGCCAGACCGGCAAGGTGGTGGCCCCCGACCTCTACATCGCGGTCGGCATTTCCGGCGCCATCCAGCATCTGGCGGGAATGAAGGACTCCAAGGTCATCGTCGCCATCAACAAGGACGAAGAGGCGCCGATCTTCCAGGTTGCCGACTACGGCCTTGTCGCCGACCTGTTCAACGCCGTGCCGGAACTGTCGGCCGAGTTGGACAAGGTCCTCTGACAACAACAACGGATCGCTGAACATGGATATTCAAAAGATCGGAGTCATCGGCGCCGGCCAGATGGGCGGCGGCATCGCCCAGGTCTGCGCCGTCAAAGGCTTCGACGTTACCATCCTCGACATTTCGGACGACGCCATCGCCCAGGGCCGTGAACGCCTGGAGACCGCCATGGACCGCGACGTGGACCGGGGCCGGCTTGCCGCCGAGGACCGCGACGCGGCGCTGTCGCGGATGAACTGGGGCACCGAATATGCCATTCTCAGTGACAGCGACATGGTCATCGAGGCCGCCACCGAGGACGAGGATATCAAGAAGGCGATCCTCAAGGAACTCTGCAAGGTGGTTCCCGAACACGCCTTGATCGCGTCCAACACATCGTCGATCTCGATCACCCGCCTGGCCGCGCAGACCGACCGGCCGGGGCAGTTCTGCGGCATGCACTTCATGAACCCGGTGCCGCGCATGCAACTGGTGGAACTGATCCGTGGCATCGCCACCGACGAAGACACCTACCAGACGGTGCGCGAACTGACCGACAAGCTCGGCAAGACCGCCGTCAACGCCGAGGACTTTCCGGCCTTCATCGTCAACCGCATCCTGCTGCCGATGATCAACGAGGCCATCTACACGCTCTATGAAGGCGTTGGCTCGGTGGCCGCCATCGATACCGCCATGAAACTCGGCACCAACCATCCGATGGGCCCGCTGGAGCTGGCCGACTTTATCGGCCTCGACACCTGCCTCGCGGTCATGCACGTGCTGCACGAAGGGCTCGCCGATACCAAGTACCGGCCCTGCCCGCTGTTGGTGAAATACGTCGAGGCCGGCTGGCTCGGCAAGAAGACCAACCGCGGCTTCTACGACTACTCCGGCGACGAGCCGGTGCCGACGAGGTAATGGCCGGCGTCGGCGATATCGCGAACAAAAAAAGCGGGGCTTCGGCCCCGCTAATTTTTTGCTTTTTTTATCCTCCCCGGAAAACCCGGGACGTGCTTGTCGTTGTCGTCGATGGTTCAGTGGATCTCCGCCCTGAGCTTCTGGCGGTAGAGGTCGATGGGCACCATCTCGCCCTTCTTCTCCACGTACCAGAACTGCCAGCCGTTGCAGGCCGGCGCCTTCTGCACGTAGGCACCGACCTGGTGGATGGAGCCGCGAAAGCCGTCGGTGACCAGCGTGCCGTCGGCACGGACGCGCGCCGCGTGGCGCTTGCGGCTGTCCACCAGGACCTCGCCCGGTTGCAACAGCCCGCTCTCCAACAACCGCCCGAACGGCACCCTCGGCAGGTCCTTCTTGGTCGGTGTCTTCAGGAACTCTTCGTTGGGCACGCGCTGAATGCGCGAAAGCCGTTTCTCGGCGAGCTTGGCGTAGTCGGTGTCGCGCTCCAGCCCGATGTAGTTGCGCCCGAGCTTCTTCGCCACCGCGCCGGTCGTGCCGGAACCGAAGAACGGGTCGAGGACCACGTCGCCCACTTCCGTCGACGACAGCACCACGCGGTACAAGAGCGCTTCCGGTTTCTGCGTCGGGTGCGCCTTCTTGCCGTCCTTCTTCAGTCGCTCGGCGCCGGTACACAGCGGCAGCAGCCAATCGGAGCGCATCTGCAAATCGTCGTTCATGGCCTTCATGGCGTCGTAGTTGAAGCGGTATTTGGAATCCTGCGAACGCGCACACCAGATCAGCGTCTCGTGCGCGTTGGTGAAGCGCCGGCCGCGGAAGTTGGGCATCGGGTTGGTCTTGCGCCAGACCACGTCGTTGAGCATCCAGAAGCCCAGGTCCTGCAACAGCGCGCCGACCCGGTAGATGTTGTGGTAGGAGCCGATCACCCAGAGCGTGCCGTCGGGTTTCAGGACCCGCCGCGCGGCGGTCAGCCAGGCGCGGGTGAAATCGTCGTATTGCTGGAAGCCGTCGAAATGATCCCAGTCGTCGTCGACGCCGTCGACGCGGCTGTTGTTCGGCCGATGCAACTCGCCGCCCAATTGCAGGTTATAGGGGGGGTCGGCGAACACCATGTCGACGCTGGCCTCCGGCAAGCCGTTCATCAGCTCGACGCAGTCGCCGACAAGGATGCGGTTCACCCCCTCATCGCCCCCGGAAATTTTATCGGACGCGCTTTTCGCACGCCTCTCTGTATGATCTCTGCCCATGACGTGGCAGCATGGCGGGGGGTGGACTCGCGGTCAAGACTTATTTGGAATCAAAGACTTAGCGGCGATTCGAGCGCTAGATATGGAGTCTCGTCAGCAATCCGGACTCAATATCTTGCGGATCGGCGCGAACGACCGCCGATGCACCGGGGTCACCCCCAGGCTCGCCAGCGCCGCCTGGTGCTCGGCTGTGCCGTAACCCGCGTTGCGGGCCCAGCCGTACCCCGGATGGCGCCGGTCCAGTTCCGCCATCATCCGGTCGCGGCTGACCTTGGCGACGATCGAGGCGGCGGCGATGGAAAGACTCAACCCGTCGCCCTTGACCACGGTACGGGCGGCGCAGGCGAGTTCGGGGGCGCGGTTGCCGTCGACCAGGGCCAGATCCGGCGCCGGCGTTCCCAGATCGCCGAGCGCGCGCGCCATTGCCAGCATCGTCGCCTGCAAGATGTTGAGGCTGTCGATCTCGTCGACGTCGGCGATGCCGACGCCGATGCGGGCCCGCGCCTGCAATTCCCGGAACAGCACCTCGCGGGCCTCGGGTTTCAGTTTCTTGGAATCGTCGAGGCCGCGCAAAAGCGTCGCCCCCAGGGTCTCCGGATCGAGCACCACCGCGCCGGCGACCACCGGTCCCGCCCAGGGCCCGCGGCCGGCCTCGTCGATGCCGCAGACCAGCTTGGCACCATCCGCGACCGCGGCGCGTTCGAGCGTCCAGTCAGGCATCGGAGGCGTTGAGGACATGCAGCACGAACGCATAGAACTCCGCCGTCTCGTGCAGTCGCTGGAAGCGCCCGGCGGCACCGCCGTGCCCGGCATCCATGTTGGTCTTCAGGCAAAGCGTGTGGGTATCGGTCTTCAGTTCGCGCAGCCGGGCCACCCACTTGGCCGGTTCCCAGTAGGTGACACGCGGATCGGTCAATCCCGCCGTGACGAAAATGTGCGGATAGGCCTGCGCCGTCACATTGTCCACCGGCGAGTAGCTCTTGATCCGACGATAGGCCTCGGCGTCCTCGATGGGGTTGCCCCATTCCGGCCATTCCGGCGGCGTCAGCGGCAGCGTGTCGTCGAGCATGGTGGTGAGCACGTCGACAAAAGGCACATCGGCGGCGATGGCGCCGAACAGCTCCGGGGCCATGTTGGCGACCGCGCCCATCAGCATGCCGCCGGCGCTGCCGCCGTGACCGGCGATACGGCCGCGTGCCGTGTAGCCCGCCGCCACCAGCGCCTCGCCGGCGGCGATGAAGTCGGTGAAGGTGTTGGTCTTGTGTTCCTCGCGGCCGTTCCTGTACCAGCGATAGCCCTTCTCCATGCCGCCCCGGATGTGCGCGATGGCATAGACGAAGCCGCGATCGACCAGGCTCAGACGCGCGGTGGCGAAGGCCGCCGGCATGGACATGCCGTAGGAGCCGTAGCCGTAGAGCAGGCAGGGCGCCGTGCCGTCGAGCGGCGTGTCTTTCCGGTAGAGCAGGCTCACCGGCACCGTTTCGCCGTCCGGCGCGGGTGCGAGGATGCGCCGCGTCACGTAATCGGCGGCGTCGTGGCCCGACGGCACCTCCTGTTCCTTCAAGAGGCTGCGCGCGCGCGTCGCCATGTCGTAGGCGAAGGTCTGTTCCGGCGTGGTCATGGAGGAATAGGTGAAGCGCAACTCGGCCGTGTCGTACTCAAAGGACCCGCCCATGCCGAGCGCATAGGCCTCTTCCTCGAAGGCCACCGCATGGGTTTCGCCGTCCCGCGCCGTGATGACCAGCCTCGGCAACGCATCGACACGTTCCATGCGCACCCAGAAATCCCGGAAGGCCTGAAGCCCCAACACCAGCCGGCCGGGCTCGTGCGCCACCAGGTCTCGCCAGTTCTCCGGCCCCGGCGCATCCAGGGGCGCGGTGACGATCTTGTAGTCCTCCGCACCGTCGGCGTTGGTGCGGATCATGAAGGCGCCGTCCCATTCGGTAACGTCGTATTCCCGGCCCTGCCGGCGCTCGGCGATGACGCGCCATTCTGGCTCCGCCGCGTCGGCGTCGGCGACGCGGACCTCGGAAGTTTGGTGATCGTGCGCGTCGATGACCAGGAAGCGGCGGCTTTCGGTCTTGGAAATGCCGACGAAGAATCCGGGATCGGCCTCGCGGTAAATCTCCGCGTCTTCACCAACGGGGCTGCCCAAGGCATGGCGGCGCACGGCGCAGGGCCGGTGGTTGTCGTCGAGGACGGTGTAATAGAGCGTCCGCCCATCGTTCGCCCACTCGACGGCGCCGTGCGCGCCTTCGATCTTGTCCGCCAGGTCTTGGCCCGTCTCCAGGTCGCGCACCTTGAGGGTGAAAATCTCGGAGCCGTTGAGATCGACGGCATAGGCGAGGTATCGGTGGTCGGGGCTGTGTTCGCAGGCCGCGAGCTTGAAATAGGCCTGGCCCTCGGCGGCGGCGGCGGCGTCGAACATCAGGGTCTCGCCGCCGCCAACCGTGGGCCGGCGGCAGAACAACGGATGCTCGCCGCCGTCGCGATAGCGGTGGTAGTAGGCCCAAGGGCCGTCCGGCAGCGGCACCGAGGAGTCGTCTTGTTTGATGCGGCCCTTCATCTCCTGGAACAACCCCTCGATCTCGTCCGAAAGCGGCGCCAGGACGGCATTCGCGTAGGCGTTCTCGGCCTCCAGGTAGGCACGGATGTCGGCGTCCAGCACCTGCGGGTCGCGCATCACCTGTTGCCAGTTGTCGTCCCGGAGCCAGGCATAGTCGTCGGTACGGACATCGCCGTGCCGGGTTTCGGTGCGGGGGCGTCTCAAAGCTTTCGGGGGTGTCGCGGTCATCTCGGTTCAGGGCTCCAGGGTGGTTCGGGCCAGGGTTTTGATTTCGTCGCGCACCGGACCCAGCAACGGGGGATCGGCAAGGGTGGTGAACCAATGGTCCGGCGCGCCCCGTCCCAGCCGATGGTGCCAGACCACGTCCCGAAGGCAACCCTCGGCCTCGGGCGGCAGCTTGGCGGGGATGGCGCGGCCCGAAAGCGTCGCCCAGATGCCGGCCCAGCAGCGCCCGACGGCATAGGGGTTGTAGCCGCCGCCGCCCGTCACCAGCAGCCGCGGCGCTGCGTGCCGCAGCGCGGCGACGGCACGCCAGATGGCGCCGTTGGAAAGCGCGAGCTTGCTTTGCGGATCGTCGGCGAGGGCATCGGCACCGGCCTGCAGGTAGACGGCGTCGGGCTCGAACTCGGCCAGCAGCGGCAGCACCGCCGCCTGTATCAGGTAGTCCAGTTCGTCGTCGTTGAGACCCGGCGGCACCGGCAGGTTGCGCGCCGCGCCGCCGGCACGGTCGGCGGCGCTGCCGGGACCGGCGGCGTTCTTCGCCATGGGCCAGCGTCCGGCTTCATGGATGGAGACGGTCAGCACGCGCGGGTCGTCCGCGAAGGCATCCTGCACGCCGTCGCCGTGATGGGCGTCGATGTCCACATAGGCGACGCGCGCGGCGCCGTGCTCCAAGAGGCCCAGGATGGTCAGCGCCGGTTCGTTGAAATAGCAAAAGCCGCTGGCCCGGTCGGGCCGGCCGTGGTGCTGGCCGCCGCCGGGCGCATGGATCGCCCGCGCCCGGTCGGCCATCAGCAACCGCGCCGCGAGCAACCCGCCGCCGCAGGCCGTGGCGGGCCGGCGGAACATGCCGTCGAAGATCGGATTGCCGTTGGTGCCGATGTGGTGACGATGCTTGGCTCCCTCGGGCAGATCGCCGTCCCGTTCGGCAGCGCGCACGGCGGCGATGTAGAGCGGATCGTGAAAGCGCGCCAAGTCCGCCTCGCCGGCCATGGGGCTGTCGATGAAACTCTCGCCGTCGAGCCAGCCGAGCGCTCGGCAGAGGTCCATGGCCAAGGTCACGCGCGGGATCGCCAGCGGGTGGCGGCGGCCGTGATTGGCGGCGCGGTAGACCTCGCTGGCGATGAACAGCGCGCGGGCTTGTGGGACATCTTTCGGCATGGTCTAAAGGTAGGGAACGGAAGACGGGCATCCAACCCCTCCGTTCTTCGAGATTGGGGGGACAACAGTGATCGAGCTTTGGATTCCGTTCACCATCGGCGGCGCGTTTTTCCAGAATCTGCGCTCGGCCCTGCAAAAACACCTGAAAGGCCGGCTTTCGACCGGCGGCGCCACCTATGTGCGGTTCCTGTACGCGCTGCCGTTCGCCATCGTTTATTGCTGGGGTCTGGTGCAGTTCGGCGGCTACGACCTGCCGCAATGGAACTGGGCCTTCCTGGCCTACTGCCTGGCCGGCAGCATCACGCAGATTCTCTTCACCTTCGTGCTGATCTGGCTGTTTTCGTTCCGCAATTTCGCCGTCGGCACGACGCTGTCCAAGACCGAGGTGGTGCAGATCGCCATTCTGGGGCTGATCTTGCTCGGCGATACCCTGAGCCTGGGCGCCGCCGTCGCCATCGGCTTGAGCCTGTTCGGGGTGATGGCGCTGTCGCTGGCGCAGAGCCGCATCACGCTGTCGAACCTGATTTCGGGGCTGACCGAAAAGCCGACCCTGGTGGGGCTCCTGTGCGGCGCGTTTCTGGGCGCTTCCGTGGTGTTCTTCCGGGGCGCGGGATTGTCGCTCGGCGATACGCCGGCCGTGATCCGCGCCGCTTTCGCGCTGGCGGTTTCGCTGGTCATGCAGGTTGTGATGATGGGGATCTACCTGAAATGGCGCGAACCGGGCGAGTTGACCAAGGTGGTGCGCAATTGGGCGCCGGCGATGTCGGTCGGCGTGTCGGGGGTGCTGGCGTCGATCTGCTGGTTCACCGCCTTTACCCTGGAAAATGCGGCTTATGTGCGCGCTTTGGGACAAATCGAGCTTGTATTCACGTTCATCGCCTCCATCTTTTTCTTCAAGGAAAAGACCTCGGCCACGGAATTCTTCGGCATTCTGCTGATCGTGGCCGCGATTTTGATCCTGATTCTCGCCCGCTGAGGCCCTTTTCGGCCTTGAACTCGGGGCGGATTTCTAGATCATTGGCGCTTTCCGGAAACTTGAACCGACCGCGACGGACATCATGACCGATACCTCCACCATTCTCGCCAATTGCCTCACCGACGCCACCTTCGACGAACTGCCGAACCACACGTCCGGCAAGGTGCGCGAATCCTACGACCTGCCCGACGGACGCCGGGTGATGATCGCCACCGACCGCCAATCGGCCTTCGACGTGGTGCTCGCCGCCGTGCCCTACAAGGGCCAGGTGCTGAACCAGACGGCCACCTTCTGGTTCGCCGAGACCGAGGACATCTGCCCCAACCACATCATCGACGTGCCGGACCCCAACGTGGTCATCGGCAAGCGGCTCGACATGCTGCCCATCGAGATGGTGGTGCGCGACTACATGACCGGCTCCACCGATACCTCCATCTGGCCCATGTACGACCGCGGCGAGCGGGTCATGTACGGCGTCACCTTCCCGGACGGCCTGGTCAAGAACCAGAAGCTGCCGCAAACCATCCTGACGCCGACGACCAAGGGCGCGGTAGGCGAGCACGACCGCCCGATCACGCCGGCGGAGATCGTCGAGCAGGGCTTGCTCACCCAGGCGCAATGGGACGAACTGGCGGAACTGTCGCTCGCCGTTTTCGCGCGCGGCCGCGAGGTCGCCGCCAAGAACGGCCTGGTCTTGGTCGACACCAAGTATGAATTCGGCGTCGACGAGAACGGCCGCATCACCCTGGCCGACGAAATTCACACCCCCGATTCGAGCCGCTACTGGATCAACGAGACCTACGCGGCCAAGCTCGCCGCCGGCGAGAACCCGGAAAGCCTGGACAAGGAATTCCTGCGGCTGTGGATCGCCGCGCGTTGCGATCCCTACAACGATCCGATCCCGGAAATTCCGGCCGACACGCTGATGGAGTTCGCCGAGAAATACGTGCGCCTCTACGAGCAGGTCACCGGCGAGACCTTCGAACGCGCGCCCATGGACCGGCCGGTTCGCGACCGCATCCGCGAAAACCTGGCCAGCGCGCTGCCGGAGTACTTTTCCTAGGCCGTTATTCGGCCTCGGTCAGGTCGAGCCAATCGCCGTGCCGGGCGGCGGCGCGGTCCGGTTCGCCGTGGTCGCCGTGGGCGGTCGATTCGTCATAATGCGCCGCCGCCGCGTCGAGCGCATGTTCCGGCAACAACGGCCGGATACGCGGCGGAATCTCGTCGAGCCGCAGTTTCTGGTGGCGGATCTGGTTGACGAAGAACTGCACGAGGATGTCCTGGACATCTTCCAGGCCGAGCGCTTCCTTGCCGTGCTTCAGCGCCCGGTGCAGCTCATGCGCCTCTTCGATGGCGCCGACGAGCGCGCCCGGCCGCACCGGCTTGGTCAGGTAGAAGTGGTCCGAATCGGCCAGCCGGTGCAGGTGGCTGCGGCCGACCTCGGATGAGACGATGATCCGCACCACGTCCGGGAAGCGGGCATGCACCTCGGCCATCAGTTCCTCGCCGGGCATGTGGCGGTTGTTGAGGTCGGAGACGATGGCATCGAACGGGTTGGTCTCGAGCCGCTTCAGCGCCGCCTGGCCGCCGCCGACGAAAACCATGTCCCAGCCGAGCTTCAGGGCCGTCAACTGCGCACGCAGCCGGTCCAGCGCCGCTCGGTCGTCATCGACGAACAGGACCCGGATTTTGGCGTCATCCTCACTCATGCATACAGTTTAAACCCGTTCGCCCGTCAACCGTGAGCCCCGAGCGCCCTTGCTCTCTCCAAAAGCCGCTTGGCGTTGAGGTAGATCGGCCACTCCACCAGCGATCCGTCGAGTTCGGCCCGGCCCTGGCCGGTGGCCTGGGCGGCTTCGAAGGCGGCGACCAGGCGTTCGGCGCGGGCGGCCTCTTCGGCACTTGGCGTGAGGACACCATTGATGATGCCCGCATGCGCGGCATCGACCAGGCTCTTGGCCTTGTAGCCGAGCCGCCGGGCGTAGCGGGTGTCTTGTTCGACCCCGTCCGCGTCGGTCCAGGTGTAGGGGCAATCGATGGCCACCGTGCCCGCCGCCACGCATTCGACCAGGAAGCGCTGGCGCACGTAGGCGAGCTCGAGGCCGTCGGGGCCGCGCTCGGCACCCAGATCGGCGGCCATGTCCTCGCTGGCGACCAGGCAGGCGGTGACCCGTGCGCTGGCCATGCAGATGTCGTAGGTCTGAATCAGGCCGCGGGCGAGTTCGACGTTGGGCACCAGTTCGGTGGCACCGTCTTCGATGCCGAGATCGCGCTCCAGGTGCGACACCCGGGCATCCAGGCGTTCCACCTGTCGCGGTTCCGCGACCTTGGGCAGCAAGACCGCGTCCGGGCGTCCGCGCATGACCGCATCCAGGTCGGGGATGCCGTCCTCGGATTCCAGCGGATTGATCCGCGCCGCCGCCACCTTGCCGGCCGCGCGCCAGCGCTCGAACAGCTCCGGTGCACGGGCCCGGGCCCGGGGACGCAGCGCCGGCGGCGTGAAGTCCTCGAGCTCCAGCATGATCACGTCGGCCGGGCTCTCGGCGGCAGCGGCCAGCCCGGCCTCGTCAGCGCCGCCGACGAACAGCCACGACCGCCTGAGTTCCGGCGGACGCGTCACCTTCTAGTCGCCCGGCAGCTTGAAGGCGCCGCGCTCGTCGGCGTCCAACTGCGCGACCAGACCGATCTCCCATTCCAGGTATTGCCGCATGTGCTCCTTGTTGCCCACATGCCGCTGGCCAGTGAAGAACAGGTAGTCGTTGCGCTTCGAATCCGCCGGCACGTCGGGGGAGCTTTCCACCGGATGTCCGGCCGCATTCCACGCCCCCATGCCGCCGGCCAGCAGCGAGACCCCGGCGGCGCCGAGCGCCCGCGCGTCGAGGGCCGCGAGCCTGGCGCCGTCGCCGGCCTCGGCGATCAGCACCACCTGCTTGCCGGCCATGGCCTCGGCCACGTCCGGCAATTGCGGGCGGAGCGCCCACAGTGCCCCCGGCAGGTGGCCGTCGCGATAATCCTGGCTGGAGCGAAGATCGACGGCAATCATGGATCCGTCGCCCATGCCGGCACGCAGGTCATCGACGGAGGTCTCCGCCAGGTGCGGCGCGACCGTATCGGCAACGCTGTCGTCGGGGATGGTGGTGTCGGTGGCGGCCGGCCCGACGCCACCCTTCAGCACATGGACGTCTCGGCCCATTTGCTGCAGCCAGTGCGCCGCCATGATGGCGCGCACCTCGGTATCGTCGCAGACCACGATGCGCGCGCCTTGCACGCCGACGGCCAGATCGGTGGCCTGCACCAGTTGTCCGCCCGGCGCATGGCGGGCGCCGGCCAGGTGCCCGGCCTTGTATTCGGCGCCCGATCGCACGTCGATCAGATAGGTGGTGCGGCTGCCGTCGGCCTGCCAGTCGGCCAGGGTCGCGGCGTCGACGAAGCGGATGCCGCGCTCGGCGACCAGCTTGTCGGCGCGCGCCTTGGCGGCGGCCATGGCCGGGCCGGAAACCCGGTCCGGCGCGAACCGATCGGCGCCGGATTCCAGTTCCAGATCGATCAGCGCCCAGCCCTGGGTGCCGTTCTCCAGCGCCACGACCTTTTGCTCGACGCCGAAATCGATCAGCGTTTGGGCGCCGATGATCGAGCGCGTGCGGCCAGCGCAATTGATGACCACGGTGGTGTCGGGATCGGAGACCAGATCGTCGAAGCGCAGCGGCAATTCCGCGTTCGGGCACGAAATGCCGCCCGGAATGTTGAAGCGCGCGTATTCCTCCGGCGTGCGCCCGTCGAGCAAGATCAGGTTATCGCCGCGGGTCTGCATCTCGTGCAGTTCGGCTGCGGTAATCGACGGCGTGTGGCAGGCGTGCTCGACCAGTTCACCGAAGGTCTTGGATGGCAGGTTGACGCCCTGATAGAGCGTGTAGCCCGCCGCCGCCCAGGCCGGCGCGCCGCCTTCCAGGGTGCGGACATTGGTGTAACCGATACGCCCCAGCGCCGCGGCGGCGCGTTCCGCGACACCGTCGGCCGCATCGAAGACGACGACCGGCGCCGAGCGGCGCGGCACCAGGACGGGCGCCTGGCGTTCCAGGTGGCTGTATGGGCAGGAGACCGCGAAGAATGGATGTCCTTCGCCGTATTGGCCGTATTCGCGAACGTCCAGAAGCGCCAGTTCCCCGCTGCCGCCGGCCGCCGCGTGAACCTCGGCTTTCAACGTTGCCGCATCGATCGAAGCCACCATCGTGTAAATTCCTCCCGTGTCTGTCTGAGGGTCAGGGAAGCATTCAAACAGATGCGCAGGGTTTCCGGGAGTCGGATTTTCAAGAATCGCCTAGCGATCCGCGTCTTCGTAGCCTTCGGGTTTGGCGTGGGCGATGAACTTGTGGCATTCGATGCAGGTTTTTCCCTCTTTGACGGCCTCGCGCATCTTTTCCGCCGAGCGCCGGCGCTGTTTCTCGAAGTGCATGGCGCCGTAATCGTGGCAGTTGCGGCATTCGCGCGAACCGTTGGAGGCCATCTCCGCCCAGACGCGCTCCGCCATCTCCAGCCGGTGGGCCTCGAACTTCTCCGGCGTATCGATGGTGCCGGCGACCTTGTGGAACAGCTCGTTCGTCGCCCTGATCTTGCGCCACAGCTTCGCCGTCCAAGGGCGCGGCACGTGGCAATCGGAACAGATGGCCCGCACGCCGGACGGGTTCTTGTAATGCACCGAGGTCTTGTATTCCTCGTAAACGGTGTCGCGCATCTCATGGCACGAGATGCAGAAGCCCAAGGTGTTGGTGTGTTCCATGAAGGTGTTGAAACCGCCCCAGAAGATCACCCCGGCGAGACCGCCGACGACGACAAGCACCCCCGCGCCATAACGCAGACTGGGGGTCCGGAACCAAAACAAAAAACGCCTGATCATACGCCCAACCGATCCACCGATGCGTCAGGAAAAAACCCCCGCCGGCGAACCGGCGGGGGATTGAGGACTTGCACTACTTCTTCGGCAGGGTCTGAAGATAGGCAAGAACGTCCGACGAAACGTTCTGGGGGAGTGCGCGCAACCCGGGCATGCCCTCGCCGGGCTGGCCGTTCAGGATCTTGTGCAGGACTTCCCACGGATTGCCGTTGGAAAGTTCGCCCAAGGCCGGCATATCCTTCGGCTGCAGGCCATTGGCGCCGTGGCAATTGACGCAAAGCGTACCGTAGTAGTCCTTGCCCTTGGCGGCATCGCCTTTCGCCTTCTTGCTGGCGCGCTCGATATAGGCATCCATGTCGACCTGGCCCTGGGTCACGAACATGGCCAGGGTGTTCATGGCGCCTTCGTCCATTTTGCCGGTGTAGCCGTGCGTGGCATCCTTGAGCGCGGCAACGACCTTGGCGGGATCACCCCCCGCGAGACCGCGGAGACCGGAGATGCCGGTCTTGTACGAGCCCGACGCATAAGCGCCGTCCTTACCCATGTAGTCCCAGCCGTGGCAGGATTTGCAGCGATGCGTGGCATTGCCCTTTTTCTTGGTGTTGGAGGCCGGCCAGGACATGTGGGTTTCCTTCGGCGTCGGCGCCTTCACGACCTTGAACCATTTGTCGTAGAGCTTGCCGCCGAGCGCGATGGCGCCTTCGTCGGCACGCGCTTGGCCGGCGCCGGCTACAATGGCCGCGCCGATCAGCATGGCGGCGATTTTTCTCGCGAAATTCGACATCTTCTTCTCCTCTGCATACGCCGGGCCCGATGGGCGACGGCATCCCGTCCCAAATGACCATTGAGCGTAACGGCTCCGACATGAACCCAAGCTGAACGGGCGGCCTTAGAATTGATCTAGAACAAGGATCGACAGGCGGATATCGGCGATACTTGCACGGTCGCGGTGCCATGAGCGGCGGCATCGCGCGACGGGAGGATATAATGCGAATCTTGGTCATCGAAGACGATCGCGCCCTGAGCCGGCAATTGTCGGACTCCCTCGCGCGTTCGGGATATTCCGTCGACATCGCCCATGACGGCGAAGCGGGGGAATTCATGGGCGCCACCGAGACCTACGACGCGGCGGTGCTGGATTTGGGATTGCCGAAGATCAACGGCCTGTCGGTGCTCAAGCACTGGCGCGATGCACACTGCTGCATGCCGGTACTGATCCTGACCGCGCGCGGCACCTGGTCGGAGAAGGTCGCGGGACTGGAAGCCGGCGCCGACGACTACGTCACCAAGCCGTTTCACATCGAAGAGGTGTTGGCGCGAGTCCGCGCCTTGATCCGCCGCGCCGCCGGCCACGCGGAGGCGCAACTGGAATTCGGCTCGCTCCGCCTCGATCCGCGCGCGGGCGAGGTGGCGCTGGACGGCTCCAGGGTGGAACTGACGTCCCAGGAGTTCCGGGTGCTCTCCTACATGATGCACCACGCCGGCGAGGTGGTGTCGCGCACCGAACTGATCGACCATATCTACGGCTGTAACGACGACCCCGATTCCAACACCATCGAGGTCTTCGTCTCGCGGCTGCGGCGCAAGCTGGGCGCCGATCGGATCGAGACCTTGAAGGGCCTTGGATACCGCTTATCCATCGCATCGGAGGCCGCGTGACATGATGCGCGCGGGTTCCATGACCGGCCGCCTGGTGGTCAGCGCCATCGTCTGGCTGATCGCCGCGCTGGCGGTGACATTCGTGCTCTTGACCGGTCTGTTCCGTAACACGGTGGTTTCGACCTTCGACACCAACCTCATCGATCACGTGGACGAGATTCTGTCGCTGACGCAGGTGGCGCCCGACGGGCACGTCTCGCTGAAGCGCCACCCGGCGGACCCGCGCTTCAATAAACCGGAATCCGGTTGGTACTGGGGCATCGCATCGAGCCGTGGATGGAGCGAGCACTCACATTCGCTCGATGGTTTCCGGCTGCCGACGGTGCCGGCGCCGGTCATGTTGGAGCCCGACCCCGCGCCCTATCGGATATCCGGTCCCGGCGGTATTGAAATCCGCGTCATCGGCAAGTCGGTGTCGCCGCCCGGTACCGACCAGCGGTTGACGGTATTCGTCGCCGGACCGGTTTCGGCGATCGATGCCGCCGCCGCCAGGTTTAACGGCATCTTGTTTTTGAGCCTCGCCGTTCTCGGCGCCGGGCTGCTTCTGGCCATTGTTTTTCAGGTCCGTTTCGGGCTCGGCCCGCTACGTTCCATCCAACGTTCCCTGTCCGAGGTCAGGGCCGGACGCCAGGCCCGGTTGACCGATGACCTGCCGCGCGAGCTGGCGCCCTTGGCGGCGGAACTGAATGCCCTGCTCGACCACAACGACACGTCGGTCGAGCGGACCCGGCGGCAGATGGGCGACCTGGCGCACGCATTGAAAACGCCCATCGCCGTAATCGCCAATGCCGCCGAGCAGGTGGAAGGCGCGACCGGCGAGACCCTGCGCGAACAGGTGTCGGTCATGTCCGACAGCGTCAACCATCACCTGGCGCGCGCGCGCGCCGCCGGTTCGGCGCGGATTATCGGCGCACGCACGCCGGTGTATCCGGTTGTCGACGCGCTGCACCAGGCGCTGGCGCGCATTCATGCCGGCGGCACCTGGGAGATGGACGTTTCCATGCCGGCGGAAATCTCGTTCCGGGGCGAACGCCAGGACCTGGAGGAAATGCTCGGCAATATCATGGAAAACGCCTGCAACTGGAGCCATGGCCATATCCGTGTCAGGGGCGAGCAAGACGGCGGTGAGCTGTTGATCGTGGTCGACGACGACGGGCCCGGAATCCGTTCCGAGGACCGCCAGACCGCCCTCGACCGCGGCGGGCGGTTGGATGAGACGGTGCCGGGTAATGGGCTCGGGCTTTCCATCGTGCGCGACATCGCGGGCCTTTACGACGGCGCCCTGCAACTGACGGATTCGCCGCTCGGCGGGCTTTCGGCCCGTCTCCGGCTTCCCGCCACCTGATGGCGGCGGCTAGCCGACGATAAACCCGTGCGCGAACGGGTCGCGCGCATCGATGGTAATTTCGTTGTGGCCATAGATATGCGCCCAACCCTCGACCGAGGGTACGATGGCGCTTAGGTTGCCGACGGTTGCCGTTTCCTCGACCCGCCCGGTGAACAGGCTGCCGATGATGCTCTCGTGGCGGAACGTATCGCCGGGTTTCAGCTCGCCCCGGGCGGCCAATTGCGCCATGCGCGCCGACGTCCCGGTGCCGCAGGGCGAGCGGTCGATGGCTTTGTCGCCGTAGAAGACGGCGTTGCGGGCGTCGGCATCGTCTTGCGTGGGCGCACCCGTCCACATGACGTGTGAGAGGCCCTGGATGTTCGGTTGTTCAGGGTGGATGAATTCGTAGGCCGCGTTCAGGCGCCGGCGGATGACCGGGCTCCACTGTTGGATCTGTGCCGGCGAGAGATCGGCCATGTCGCGATAGTTCGCTTGCGGCTCGACGATGGCGTAGAAGTTGCCGCCGTAGGCCACGTCGACGGTAAGACGGCCCAGTTCCGGCGCCTCGACCTCGAGCCCGGTGGCGAAAAGGAAGCTCGGCACGTTGGTGATCCGGACCGCCGCCACGTGCCCATCTTCCAGGCGGTAGCGCGCCTCGACCAGACCGGCCGGGGTGTCGAGCCTGAGAATCCCGGATTCCCTCGGCGTCACCAGGCCTTCCTCGATGGCGACCGTAACGGTGCCGATGGTGCCGTGCCCGCACATGGGCAGGCATCCGGAAACCTCGATGAACAGGATGGCGACGTCGCAGTCGTCGCGGGTCGGCGGATAAAGGATGGAGCCCGACATCACGTCATGGCCACGCGGCTCGAACATCAGCCCGGTGCGAATCCAGTCGAATTCCTCCAGGAAGTGCGCCCGGCGCTCCAGCATGGTGGCGCCGCGCAATTCGGGCCCGCCGTCCCGGACCACGCGTACCGGATTGCCGCAGGTATGCGCGTCGATGCAGGTGAAGCTGGGGGCTGCCATGCTCAGAAATCCTTGCAGAGACGCAACGCCTCGTAGATGGCGGCGTGCACGTTGCGGCTGGCGACGGCGTCGCCGATGCGCCAGAGCCGGTAGCCGCCATCGGCGTTGCGGACCACGGTTTGGGGCTGCCCCGACAACAATTCACGGTAGTCGATCTCGCCCAGGTTTACCGATCCGGGCTTTAAGTCGAAATAGAGCTCATCCAGGGGCAACGTGCCGTGCTCGATCACCACCTGGTCGACACGGCGGTGGGCATCGAGGTCGGTGTAATCGCTGGCGAGTTTGGCGATGAGCGTGTTGCCGTCGCGCTCGATGGCGCCAAGCCGCGTATTGATGGTGATGGTAACGCCCTTGTCCTGGAACAGGCGCGCGTAGGCGACATGATTGAGGCCGCCGATTTCGGGCGCGAAAAAACGCTCGGGCGTGACGATCTCCACCCGGGCGCCGGCCTCGGCCAGCATTTCCGCCGCCTGCATGCCCGGGTGCGCGCCGTTGTCGTCGTAGACCAGGACGTCCGTTCCCGGCGCCACGTCACCCGACAGGATATCCCAGGAACTGACCGCCAGTTCCGCCCCGGTGTCGAGCACGTCGGTGTTGGGCAGCCCGCCGGTGGCGACGATGACGAGATCCGGTTCCTCGGCCAGCACGTCATCGGCACCAGCGTAGGTGTTGAAGCGGAATTCGACGCCCGCCTCGGTGCAGCGGTCCATGCGCCAATCGACAATGCCGACGAGGTCGCGCCGCCTGGGGCTCCGGGCCGCCAGGCGTAGCTGGCCGCCGGCTTCCGGTGCCGCCTCGAACAACGTCACCCGATGGCCGCGCGCCGCGAGCACCCTGGCCGCCTCCAATCCCGACGGGCCGGCGCCGACGACGACGGCGCGTTTCGCCGGGCCGCCGGAGGGCTCGATTTCCTGCGGCATGGTCGCCTCGCGCCCGGTGGCCGGGTTGTGGATACAGAGCGCCTCATGGCCTTCGTAGATGCGGTCGATGCAATAACTGGCGCCGACGCAGGGGCGGATGTCGGACTCGCGTCCCTCGGCCAGCTTGCGCCCGATGTGCGGATCGGCGATGTGGGCGCGGGTCATGCCGACCATGTCGAGCTTTCCCTCGGCGATGGCGTGCCGCGCGGTCGCCACGTCGGCGATCTTGGAGGCATGGAATACGGGAAACTTGGTTTCGGCCCGGACCTCGCCGGAGAAATCCAGATGCGGCGCCGAGCGCTGGCCCATCACCGGAATCACGTCGGCGAGCGCCGCGTCGCTGTCGATATGGCCGCGGATGACATTGATGAAATCGATGACGCCGCTGCCGACCAGCCGGCGCGCGATCTCGATCCCTTCGTCGCGGCCGAGCCCCTTGTCCCAGTCCTCGTCGCAGACCATGCGCAGGCCGACGATGAACTCGGGTCCCACGGCGTCCCGCACCGCCTCGATGACCCGAAAGGTAAAGCGGAGGCGGTTGTCCAGCGATCCGCCGTGTTCGTCGCTGCGCTTGTTGGTGGCCGGCGACCAGAAGCCGTCGAGCAGATGGCCGTAGGCCTCGAATTCGAATCCGTCGAGGCCGGCGGCCTGCATGCGTGCCGCGGCGTCGGCGTAGTTCTTGGCGATGCGGTCCAGGTCCCAGTCCTCGGCTTCCTTGGGGAAGGCGCGGTGCGCGGGTTCGCGCAGCGGCGACGGCGCCAAGACGGGCAGCCAATCCGAGTGGTTCCAATTGGTGCGCCGGCCCAGGTGCGTCAACTGGATCATCACCGCCGTATCGTGTTCGTGGCAGTCGTCGGCGAGCTTTTTCAGCCACGGCACGATCTCGTCCTTGTAGGCATGCAGGTTGCCGAAAGCCGCCGGTGAATCCTCCGCCACCACGGCGGAACCGGCGGTCATGGTCAAGGCGCAGCCACCCTTGGCCTTTTCCAGGTGGTAGAGCCGGTATCGCTCGGTCGGCAGGCCGTCCTCGGAGTACGATGGTTCGTGCGCCGTCGACATCAAGCGGTTCTTGAGCGTCAGGTGCTTGAGCTGGAACGGCTGCAGCAGGGGGTCGTCGCTGGTCATGGAAATCTCCTAGCGAAATCGTGACACCCGGAAGGGCGCCAAGTCCAGCCCCGGATCGCGCCCGGCCGCCAGTTCGGTGACGATGCGTCCGGTGGTGGCGCTGCCCGTAAGCCCTAAGTGGCCGTGGCCGAAGGCGTAGATGACGTTGGCGTGGCCGGGCGAGCGGCCGATGACCGGCAGCGAGTCGGGCGTCGACGGCCGGTGCCCCATCCATTCCGTGCCACCCTCGGTGTTCAGTCCCGGCAGGTAGCGCCGGGCGAGCCTGAGGAGCGCCTTGGAGCGTTTGTAATCGGGCGCGGCATCGAGACCGGCGAACTCCACCGCGCCGCCGATCCTAAGCCCCATGGCCATCGGCGTCATGACGAACTGGTCCTCGGCGAAGGTGGTCATGGTGGTGACGGCGACGCCGGGATCGGGAAGCGTCGTGTTGTAGCCGCGCTCGGTCTCCAGCGGGAACGGATCGCCCAATTGCCGGCTCAAATGGTGCGACCAGGCGCCGGCGGCGATGACGGCGTCGTCGAAGGCGATCCGGTCGCCTTGCCGGGGAATCAGCGCGGCGGGCCGGCCGGCTTCGAAGTCGATGCCGGCAATTTCGGCGGCGACAACCTCGACGCCGGCGCGGCGCAGGTGCGCCAGCAGGCCAACGCAAAGCGCTTTCGGATCGTCGTAATGGGCCCAATCGTTGGTGACGTAGCCACAGGCCGCTTCCGGGCCCAGCGCCGGCTCGAATTCCTCGACCTGGCGGCGGTCCAGGCGCTCGGCGTGCAGGCCGACCTCGCGCCGGAGTTGCCAGCCGGCCTCGTCCCGGGCGCGGCCCTGTTCGGAGCGGTAGACGAACAGGCCGCCCTTTCGGTTGAGCGCCGAAGAGGCGCCGATGGTCTGCAGCAGCGCCTCGTGGTCGTCCATGGCGCTGGCCAACAGCGCCGCCATGGCCCGCGTGCCGGCACGGAACCGCGCCGGTCGCGACGCGGCCAGGAAATGGCGCAGGTACGGAACGAGCCAGGGCACATATCCAGGCCGGATCGACAGCGGCCCCAACGGGTCGAACAGGAAACCCGGCACCTTTTTCGCAATCCCCGGCGACGGCAGCGGCAGGATTTCAGCCACCGCCACGGCGCCGGCATTGCCGAACGACGTGCGGTCGCCTTCCGGGTCGCGGTCGACGAGCACCACCTCATGCCCGGCGCGGTTCAGGTGGTAGGCGCAACTGAGCCCGATGATCCCGGCGCCGACGACCGCCCAGCGTCTTCCGGCTCCGGTCATGGACTAAAGCTTCGGCCGGTTGGCGAGCGCCGTCTCGACCACTTCAGTGACCATGGCGCGCTCATCCCCTTCCAGCGTCAGGCGCGGGCGGCGCACCCATTCGGCGCCCTCACCGGTGATCTGGTTGGCGAGCTTGATCATCTGCACCAGCTTCACGTCCACGTCCAGGTGCAGGAGCGGCATGAACCAGCGGTAGATCTCCAACGCCTCCTCGACGCGCTTTTCGCGCGCCAGGTCGAACAGCCGAACGGCTTCCTTGGGGAAACTGTTGACCAGCCCGCAGACCCAGCCGACCGCGCCGAACAAAACGTTTTCCAGCACCAAGTCGTCGACGCCACAAAAAATGCGGTAGCGATCGCCGCAGACGTTGAACATGTCGGTGATGCGGCGGCTGTCATGCGACGATTCCTTGACCGCGACGATGGTCTCGCAGTCGGCTAGGCCATTGAACGATTCCGGGCTGACGTCGACCTTATAGGCGGGCGGATTGTTGTAGATCATGACCGGCAGGTCGGTGGCCTCGGAGACGGCGCGGAAATGCGTCACGGCTTCGCGCTGGTCCTGCGGATAGACCATGCAGGGCAGCACCATGAGCCCGGCGCAACCGGCCTTTTCCGCGCGGCGCACGTGGTCGATGGCCATGTCGGTGGTGTATTCGGCGACGCCGGTCAGCACCGGCACGCGGCCCGCCGCCGTCTCCACCGCCATGCGCAGCACACGCTCCTTCTCGTCCGGATAGAGCGACGGGTTCTCACCCAGCGTGCCGAGCATGACGAAGCCTTTGACGCCGGCGGCCATGCAGCTTTCCATGTGCCGCGCGGTGGCCTCGAGATCGAGGCCGCCGTCCTTTTTGAATTCGGTCATCAGCGCCGGAAAGACGCCCGCCCAATCGTTTTGCATCGAGCTTCTCCGGTCTAGAGCGCGGCGCGCACGGCTTCGGAGCGGTCCCAGAGGTTGGGCACCACGTCGGCGGAATAGCCCGAGACGAAATCCTTCACCTCGCCGGTTTCCGGCACGAACACGTGCCGGGCCACGGCACCGATGTTGGCGCCGTAGACATGGATGGAGATCGACGCCTGGTCGGCCATGTCGTTGGCGACCACGTGGATATCGCCGATGGCGGGCGAGACGGCGGTCAGGCCGCCCGGTTTCAGAACGGCGCTGTCGCCGACCACCAGGGGGCCGTCGCCGTCGCGGGTATACATGGTCTCGCGTTCGGCGCCGCGCAGTTGCCCGACCAGGCCCCAGACCGTGTGGTCGTGCACCGGCGTCTTCTGGCCCGGCCCCCAGACGAAGCTCACCGCCGACCAGCGCTCCTCCGGGTCACAATAGAGCAGGTACTGCTGGAAGTGTTCGGGATGCGGTTGGGTAAAGACGTCGGGCAGCCAATCGTCCGCCGCGACCAGACGCTTCACCAGATCGCCGCCCTCGCCGATGATCCGCTCCTCGTCGTCGCCGGCGGCGTCGACCAGATGGGACATTTCCTGCACGAAGCCGCGCAGTTTGGCGATATCGGTGGGGCTTGAATTCATCAGAGTTTCTCCGTGTTGAGGGCGGCGTCGGCATAGAGGACGTCGCGGATGGCCCGCGCGGCGCGGGCGTGAAAGGCGACGGCGGGCGGATCGAAATCCTTGGCCGGGACCGGTGTCGGTTCGAAGTGGCGGAAATCGTCGCGGCCGCGCACCAGCGCGGCGCTGTCCCACTCGCCGACGATCTGCGCGGTGTCGGGCGGCATGAAGTGCATGGAAAGGCCGATGCGGCGATCAGAGCCGTTGTTGGGGCCCGACGCGTGCGCCAATCGGTAGTTGTGGATCGACATCTGCCCGGCAGCGAGCGGCATGTGGACGGCGGCGTCCTCGTCGACGCCCTCGGATATCTCCTGGCCGCGAGTCAGCATGTTGTTCTCATCGTAGCGGTCCTCGTGCGCCATGACGTCGCCGGCGTGGGTGCCGGGCAGGACGCGCATGCAGCCGTTCTCGACGCGCGCCGGCGACAGCGCCAGCCAGGCGGTGACCACCTTCTCGCTGGAAAGTCCCCAATAGCGCGTGTCCTGGTGCCAGGAAACGAAGCTGCCGGAACCGGCTTCCTTGATCCAGAACAGCGTGTTCCAGCACAGCAAGTCGTCGCCGATCAACTGCGATACGGGATCGAGAATGCGCGGGTCGCGGATCAGGTCGTCGACCCACTTGAACAGCAGGTGCGACTTGTTGCGCTGCGTCGGGTCCAGGTGTCCGCCCTGGGACGCCTCGAAGGTTTCCAACCGGCCGCGCATATCCGCGACTTCCGAGGCGTCCAGGACGTCGATGGGAAAGACGTACCCGTCGGTATGGAATTGCTCGGTCTGGACTTGCGACAAAACGGTCATTGAGCGCTCTCCCTTTTCCAATCCTCTTCCTGCTGAAGCGCGAATATCGACGTATAGCCCTCGGACCAGTCCGGCGGCAGCATGCAGGGCCTTGGATCGTGATGTGCCCATCTGGCGCGGCTACCGCGGACGATGGTTTCCATGTATTTCGATTGCAGCGGGTTGTAGGTGTATGGCAGCGCATCGGCGGCCGCGTAGATGTTCAACAGCAGCGGCCGCCCGACATCGGAGCGGTTCGGCCGGGACGCGTGCAGCATGCGGCAGTTGTGGATGGTCAAGGAGCCCGCCGGCCCTTCCAGGGACACCGCCTTCGACGTATCCAGTGCTTCCGCGTCCTCGGCGTTGAGACAGCCGATCCACTGGTCCGCCGCATTGTATTGGTCGTAAAGCTCTCCTTTGTGGCTGCCGGGCAGCACCATCACCGGCCCCTGGTCCGGTCCGCAGTCGTAGGCATAGGTGCCGACGGTCAACGGGCTGTAATTGGTATGCGGCCAGAACTGGATGTCCTGATGCCATTTGACCTCCTCGCCGCCACGCGCCCATTTGAAATTCAGCTTCGAGTGATGGAATTTGACATCGGGCCCGACCAGATCGGCGACGATATCGGCGACCATTGAGCGCGACGCGTATTCCCAAAAGGTGGGGTGGTGGTCGTTGGGACTGGAGAGGCGCCGTAGCCGGGGGGCTTCTGCCGTGTGGCCGTCTTCCAGGTCCCATTTGGCATCGGACCCGGTGATGGAGCGGCTTTCCTCGATCATCTCCTCGGTGGCCTGGCGCAACCGCGCCACCCATGCGTCGTCGAGGACGTTTTCGAGCAACAGATATCCGTCGGCAAAATAGGCTTCGCGCTGAGCTTGCGACAGCACTTTCGGCGGAATTTCCAGCACCTGTTCTGGCGTCATGTCGGCCTCCCGCCGCCGCTTTCGATCACGGCGGCTTTGTCATTGGTCTTTCATGCTAAGGAGGTCCCCAATTGTTGTAAATACGAGCGCCGAAAAGGACTCACGTATCGGAATTGGGAAATACCTCGTCCAGGTTGCCGTCGACCCGGGCGGCATCCGGCAAATCGGTTTCGGGCTCGGACTTGGATTCCGGCTCGGGGGGGGCCTCGTCTTCCGCATCGTCTTCGTCCCCGCCGCCCAATTGTCCGGCGGGGATGCGGCAGGTGACGGTGGTGCCGCGCCCGGACTGGGACTTCACCTCGACCGCGCCGCCGTGCAACCCGACGAAGCTCTTGACGATGGTGAGCCCGAGCCCGACGCCGGTGTCGGTGGCCTCCGCCGTCCCTGCGCGCGCCGCGTCGCCTTTCTCGAAAGGCTGGAACACGCGCTCGCGATCGTCCATGGGAATGCCGACGCCGGTGTCCGCCACGGAGACGACGACTTCGCCGCTGTCGCGCCGGGCTTCCAGCCGCACGGAACCGCGTGGCGGGGTGTAGGTGACGGCGTTGGACAGCAGGTTGAACACCACCTGTTTCAGGCGCCGCTCGTCGGCGGCCATCCAGCCGATGTCGGTGGGACAGTCGAAGCTGACCTTGAGTTCCTTGCGCCCGGCGCGCTCGCGAATAAGGTTGAGCGCGGCGACCAGCATGCCGTGAACGTCGAAGGTCTCGCGCTGCAGTTCCAGTTGGCCGGCCTCGATGGAGGCGAGATCCAGGATATCGCCGATGATCCCGACCAGGCTCTTGGAGGTATCGAGGATGCCGGTGGCGTAATCCTGCTGGCGCGGGTTCAACTCGCCGAAGTAGTTCTGGCTCAGCATGTCGGCGAAACCGATGATGGTGGTCATCGGCGTCCGCACCTCGTGCGAGACGTTGGCGATGAATTCCGACTTCATGCGATCGGCCTCGCGATAGGCGATCGCCTGCTGGCGCAGCGCCTGCTCGACCCGCGCGCCGTCGGTGACATCGAGATACGAAAGCAGCACGGCGCCGTCCGGCAGCGGCACGGTGGCGTAATCGACAACGGTGCCGTTGCTCAGGTTCTGCTTGCCCTGCGTAGCGGCGCGCGACAACAGCCGCGTCACGGTCAGTTCCTTCTGGCGCGACCAGTCCTCGTCGCTCCAGCTTTCATCGGGCACCGGCGGCGGCACCAACGCGCGGCACCGCTCGACGATGTCGGAGATATGCGGCGCGGTGGCGAGTTGCTCCTCGTCCAGCTTCCAGAGCCGCGCGTAGACCGGATTGAACAGTTTCAGCCGCCCGTCCGAGCCGAACACGGCGACGCCTTCGTGCAGGTTGTCGAGTGTCTCGCGCTGCACGGCGTTGAGTTCGTTGACCGAGCGTTCGAGCTGCAATTGGTCGCTCAGGTCCTCGAAGGCGACGACCAGGCCGCCGTCGCCATGCGGCGCCATGGTGCGGCGCACGGCGCGGCCGTCGGGAAGGTGCATGGTTTCGGTCTCGGCCGATTGCAAGGCGCTGAACAAGGCCAGTTGTTCGGCCTTGAAGGCCCGGAAATCGGTAACTTCCGGAAGCTGCCGGGTTTCGCGCAGCTTCTCCAGCACCTCGCCGAAATCGGGAGCGTCACGGAGCCAGGCCGCATCCAGCGACCACAAGCGCTGGAAGGCGTTAGAGAAGAACTCGAGCCGCTTGTCGGCGGTGAAAATGGCGACCGCGGAGCCGAGCGTCTCGAAAATCGCGTCGCGGTCCTGGGTCTGGCGCTTCAAGGCGCTTTCCGTCTCCTCGCGCTCGGTGCGGTCGATGGCGAAGCCGACGGTGCCGCCGGTGGCCTGGCCATCGGCGGCGATTTGGCCGAGCGGCACCTCGGTGATGTCCATCAGGTTGGCCCGGCCGTCCTTGTCGATCAGGTGCCGGGCACTGACCGCGCGGCCGGCCGTGCGCGCTTCCGCCGCCATCTCCGGCGCGTCCTTGGCGACGCCCTCGCCGGCATGGTTGACGTAGGCGAGCTTGAGATTGGAATCGCGCAGCCAGATGGGCAGCGGCATGGCGTCCAGCAGTGCCGTCAGGTGCCGGTCGTCGAGGCCCGAGACATTGCCTGCCGGGCGTGCCTGGGAAGCCGCCGCCGGCACGCTGTTCGGTTCGCCCCGGACGGCACTGACGTCGCGCATCCAGACGATGTCGGCGACCGGCTGGCCGTCCTCGGTTTCGGCGCGGGCGCCGACCGCCTGCAAAAGCCTGTCGCCCAGCGCCAGCAGGGTGTCGAACGGCGTGCCGTTACCCCGGAGCGCCGAGACGTGGCGCTCCAATCGCGCCAGGGTCTCCTCGTCGAACTTGGCGCGGATGTCGTCGTAGCGGGCCTGGGTGCCGGCCTCGAGCCCGAGCAGCACCGCCAGGCGCCGCGAGCAGGTGATGCCGCCCAACAGATGGTCCCACAGGAAGATGCCGTCCGGCGCCGTGGCCAGGATTTCCCGTGCCCGGGTGGCGACGCCCTCCAGGCGGTCGCGCTCGGCACGGATGTCGCGCACCCGGCCGCGTTGCACCAGGAACAGGATGAAGAAAAGCAGCGCAACCGCACCGGCCCCGAGCACCGCCAGCCGGGTCGGGTCCGCAGTTTTCAGGAGCGCGGCAATATCCATCCGGCCATTTCACCACCCGTGAACCCGGCGGGCAAGCGCCGAAGCCGGATAAGTCCCCGGTAAGAAAGGAAGAACTCCGCGATTCGGCGTCGAACTTAGTAGCGGTAGGCGTCCGGCTTGAACGGGCCTTGGGTGTCGACACCGATGTAGTCGGCCTGCGCCTGGTTCAGTTTGCTGAGTGTCGCGCCCAGCTTGTCCAGGTGCAGTTGCGCCACCTTTTCGTCCAGGTGCTTGGGCAGCACGTAGACCTGTTTCTCGTACTTGCCCGGGTTCTGCCAGATGTCCATCTGCGCCAGCACCTGGTTGGTGAAGCTGGCCGACATGACGAAGCTCGGGTGACCGGTGGCGCAGCCCAGGTTCACCAGGCGCCCTTCGGCGAGCAAGATGATGCGCTTGCCGTCCGGAAACTCGATCTCGTCAACCTGTGGTTTGATGTTGTTCCACTTGAAGTTCTTCAACTTGGCGACCTCGATCTCGTTGTCGAAGTGGCCGATGTTGCAGACGATGGCCCGGTCCTTCATGGCGCGCATGTGCTCGACGGTGATGACGTCGATGTTGCCGGTGGTGGTAACGAAGATGTCGCCCTGCGGCGCGCCCGCTTCCATGGTCACCACCTCGAAGCCTTCCATGCAGGCCTGCAGGGCGCAGATCGGGTCGATTTCGGTGACCAGTACGCGACAGCCGGCGCTGCGCAAGGATTCGGCCGAACCCTTGCCGACATCGCCGTAACCGGCGACCACGGCAACCTTACCGGCGAGCATCACGTCGGTGGCGCGGCGGATGCCGTCGACCAGCGATTCGCGGCAGCCGTACTTGTTGTCGAACTTGGACTTGGTCACCGAATCGTTGACGTTGATGGCTGGGAACAGCAGCGAGCCCTCCTTGGCCATTTCAAGCAGGCGGTGGACGCCGGTGGTTGTTTCCTCGGTGACGCCCTTGATGTTCTTGCCGAGTTCCGAATACCAGCCGGGCTGTTCGGCGACGCGCTTTTTGATGGCGGCGAACAGCACTTCCTCTTCCTCGCTGGTCGGATTGTCGAGAACCGAGAGGTCCTGTTCCGCCCTCATGCCGAGATGCACCAGCAGCGTCGCGTCGCCGCCGTCGTCGAGGATCATGTTCGGCGTGCCGCCGTCCGACCATTCGAAGATCTTGTGCGCGTAATCCCAGTATTCCTCCAGCGTCTCGCCCTTGATGGCGAACACCGGCACGCCCATGGCCGCGACCGCGGCGGCGGCGTGATCCTGGGTGGAAAAGATATTGCACGATGCCCAGCGGATGTCGGCGCCCAAGGCCTTCAGGCTCTTGATCAGCACCGCGGTCTGGATCGTCATGTGGAGCGATCCGGCGATGCGCGCGCCTTTCAGCGGCTGGCTCGCCTCGTATTCCTCACGGATGGCGACGAGGCCCGGCATTTCGGTTTCGGCCAGGTCGATCTCCTTGGCGCCCCATTCGGCGAGATCCATGTCGGCGACGATATAGTCATCAAAGGGCATGCTCGTGCTCCTGAAAAAACGCGTGAATTCTTGGATTGGCGAGGGGTTTAGCCCAGCCGCGCCAGCAGGGCAAGCATCGAGCGCGTCAGCGCCGCACCAGTGCCAGGCCGGCACCCGTGAGCATCAGGAGCGATCCGGTGATGCGATTGCGCAAGCGACCCTTCTCCGGCCCCGACAACCAGCGCCGGAGCTTCCCCGCCAACAACGCATACCCGGAATCGAGCGTCAGCGCGATGCCGACGAAAGTGATGCTCATCAGCCACAGTTGCGGGCCCAGCGGCCGGGTGGTGTCGATGAACTGCGGGAAGAAAGCGGCATAGAACAGGATGGTCTTCGGGTTGGTCACGGCGACGATGAACCCATGCAATAGGACCGACGTTACCGGCCCCTTGTCGGCCTCGGCATCCTTCAGGTCGACCGGCTTGGACCGCCATTGCCGGATGCCCAGATAGATCAGGTAGGCCGCGCCGATCCAGCGGATCCAGGTGACCCAACCGCTCAACTCCGAGAGCACCCAGGCCATGCCGAGCGCACCGGCGGCGAGCAGCACGGCCGAACCCGTGGACGCGCCGAGCACCGTCAGGATTCCGCGCGTGGCCCCGTGCGCCAGGCTGTTGGCCACCGTCAGCGTGACGATGGGGCCCGGCATCAGCACCAGGGCCGCGGTCGCCAGCGCATAGGCGAAATAAAGATCGAGTGCCATCATGCCCGAAGCCTATGCCTTCGCGGGCCCGCTTGAAAGCTTTTCCACGCGGCTTGCCGCTTGGCATCGGCGCCCGGTTTGGCCAAGCTGGCGGCATGACCGGGAAAGGCGAAAATCACGGTTGGCGGGGTTCCGGCCGCTTCCGCGTGGCGCGGCTGGACGGCCGGCTGGTGCTGAGTTTCGGCGCCATCTCCACCAAACGCACGCGCCTGAACGCCGAGATCGGCGCCTTTTTCCGCAAGGATTACCGTGCGCTTCGGCCGGCCTACGGCGGATTTCGCGCCACTATATATGTAGAGTGCGAGAATCCGCACCGGCGCATCGACGCGGACAACGTCGAAAAGGCCTGCCTGGACGCGCTCGCCGGCATCGTCTGGCACGACGACAGCCAGGTGCAGCACCTGGCCGTGGACAAAGTGGCGGCCGAACGGGACCGGGTCACGGTGGTCGTCGAACCGGCCGGCAAAACCGATGCGGCGGCGGAACTGCGGACTTTGACGAACGCCCTCGAAGGGTTACCATGAACGCCATGCTGACCGCACCCCGCACCCTCGCCCTGTGCCTTGGCCTGATCGCCGCGCTTGCCGTCGCCGGCTGCGCCACGGGGCCGAAAAAGACCTGGTACAAGCCGGGCATGACCGCCGATGATTGGGCCATCGACAGCGCCGATTGCCGCAGCCGGGCGAGGCGCCTGGTCGAGGACGAATTGGACACCCGGCCACCGCCTTCCCACGGCGGTGTCAACCAGGGTGCCGGATATGACGCGCTGATGCGTGATCACGGTGCGCGCAGGAGCGTCGAAAGCCTGTACCGGGACTGCCTCCGGCGCCTGGGCTACCGATTGGTCGACCCGCCGGCGGCAGCGCCCGGCATCAAGACCTGAACCCAACCCCAGAAAAACCCGAGACCCCACCGGAGCGCCGAACACCATGACCCTGCCTTCCGTCTTCGATCCCTTGCGCCTGCCGGTGGTGGCGGCGCCGATGTTCATCGTTTCCAATCCGGACCTGGTACTGGCCGAATGCAAGGCCGGAATCGTCGGCTCGGTGCCGGCACTCAATGCCCGGCCGATCGAGATGCTCGACGAATGGCTCGGCCGCATCAACGAGGAACTGGACCGCTACAACCAGGCGAACCCGGATACGCCGGCGGCGCCCTACGCGGTCAACCAGATCGTGCACCGCTCGAACGAGCGGCTGATGCAGGATGTGGAGCTTTGCGTGAAGCACAAGGTGCCGATCGTCATCACCTCGCTCGGTGCCCGGCCGGAGGTCAACGACGCCATCCACTCCTACGGCGGCATCACCCTGCACGACGTCATCAACAATACCTTCGCCAAGAAAGCGGTCGAGAAGGGCGCCGACGGCCTGATCGCCGTGGCGGCGGGAGCGGGCGGCCATGCCGGCACGCACTCGCCCTTCGCCCTGGTGCAGGAGATACGCGCCTGGTTCGCCGGCCCGCTATTGCTGTCGGGTGCCATTGCCACCGGTCGCGCGATCCTGGCGGCGCAGGCCATGGGCGCCGATCTCGCCTATATCGGCTCGCCGTTCATCGCCACCGAGGAGGCCAACGCCGCCGACGCCTACAAGCGGATGATCACCGAATGCGGCGCCGAAGACATCGTCTACACGGATTTCTTTTCCGGCGTGAAGGGAAACTACCTGCGCCCCACCATCGAGGCCCAGGGCCTGGACCCCGACGACCTGCCGGACGAAGGCCGTACGGTGATGAAGTTCGGCGAGGGGGAATCGGCCAAGACCAAGGCCTGGCGCGACATCTGGGGCAGCGGCCAGGGCATCGGCGCGATCACCGACGTGGTGCCCGCGGCCGAAAGGGTCGCGGAACTGACGCGCCAGTACGAAGACGCACTGGCGGCCATGCGTCCGCTGAGCGTGAAATAGGGCGTTCGCTGTCGCCGCCTAGGCGGCGAGACGGCGGTCTTCGATCTCGGCGATCCGCGGCTCGGCGGCGGCCGGCAACGGCGCGGTCGGGCGCTTGTAGGTGCCGTTGATCACGTTTTCAATGTCACCGCGGGAGAGACCGATATCGTCGAGCTGGCGGTCATCCATGGCCATCAGCCGCGCGCGGTCTGCGCGCATCTGCGCGGCGCGTTTCAGGGTCGCAAACAGATTGTTGACCCAAGCGCCGAAACTCGTTTCGGGGCGGGTCGGCTGCGCCGGCTCGCAGGGATGCAGGTGGGAAACGACGTCCAGCTCGGCCCGTTCGGCCGTGTTCATCTTGTTCATGGCATTCTTCCATCTTCGGAGGTTGCGACGAGCGCCGGTGCCTCGTCGTCTGGGGCTGATATACGGACCTTTCCGCCCCGCTTCTAGTGCAATTGTTGCACTGCAGCATTCCCGTTTTTGCATGGCTTCCGGACACCTTGCAGAGGTGCCCGCGAGCCCCTAGGTTGAAGCCATGGATGAGATCGCCGTCGACAGCCGAGCCGAGACCGCAGCCGACCGCCTGGCGCGCTTGCGCGCCGAGTTGGCGGCGCGCAAGCTGGACGCGTTTTTGGTGCCGCGCAGCGATGAGCATCAGGGCGAATACGTGCCGGCGCGGGCCGACCGCCTGGCCTGGCTGACCGGTTTCACCGGCTCCGCCGGCATGGCCGCGGTTGCGGCGGAACATGCCGCGGTCTTCGTCGATGGGCGCTACACCCTGCAGGCGGAAGCCGAGGTCGACGGCGCGCTCTATGCGCACTGCCACATCGCCGAACAACCGCTCACCGATTGGATCGCCGAGACCCTGTCGACGGGCCAGCGCCTGGGCTACGACCCGTGGCTGGTGACGCCGGCGCAACTGGCGCGCTACCGTACCGCCTGCGACAAGGCCGGGGTTGAATTGGCGGCCACCGACGGCAATCCCGTCGACGCCGTCTGGCCCGATCAGCCGGAACCGCCGCTGGCGCCGGTGAGCATTCTGGACGAAACCTTCGCTGGTGAAAGCTCGGCCGACAAACGCCGGCGCATCGGCCGCGAATTGGCAGAGGCCGGCGACGACGCCGTGGTGCTGACGGCACCCGATTCCATCGCCTGGTTGTTCAATGTGCGCGGCGGCGATGTGCCGTTCACGCCCTTCGCGCTGTCCTTCGCCATCCTGCATGCCGACGGCCGGGCCGCCTGGTTCATCGATTCACGCAAGCTCTCGAACGAAATCGCCAGCGCCCTCGACGCCGAGATCGATGTGCGGGACCCCGATGACCTGGGCCCGGCGCTCGACCGCCTGGGCGAAACCAAGCTGACCGTGCGCGCCGACCCGGCGACGGCCGCGGCCTGGATTCACGATCGCCTGCGTGCCGCCGGCGCCACCATTTCAACACGCGACGACCCCTGCCAGTTGGCCAAGGCCTGTAAGAACGGGCGCCAGATGCAGGGCATGCGCGACGCGCACCTGCGCGACGGCGTCGCGGTGACGCGGTTCCTCGCCTGGCTGGCCGAGGAAGCACCGAAAGGCGGCGTCAGCGAAACCGCCGCCGCCGACCGGCTCGAGGCCTATCGCCGCGAGCACGAACTGTTCCGCGATTTGAGCTTCCCGACCATCTCCGGCGCCGGGCCAAACGGCGCCATCGTGCATTACCGGGTGACGCCGGAAACCGACCGGGCGCTGGAACCCGGCTCGCTCTACCTGGTCGATTCCGGCGCCCAGTACCCGGACGGCACCACCGACATCACCCGCACCATCGCCGTCGGCACGCCCACGGACGACATGCGCCGCCATTTCACCCTGGTGCTGAAGGGCCATATCGGATTGGCCCGATCGGTGTTTCCGGCCGGCACCTCGGGCAGCCAGCTCGACGTGCTTGCCCGCCAGTCGCTTTGGCGCGACGGCCTCGACTACGACCACGGCACCGGCCACGGCGTCGGCAGTTATCTCAGCGTGCACGAGGGTCCGCAGCGGATTTCCAAGATGCCCAACAAGGTTGCGCTCAGGCCCGGCATGGTGATCTCCAACGAGCCCGGCTACTACAGGAACGGCGCCTACGGCATCCGCATCGAGAACCTGGTGGCGGTGGTGCCCGCCGAAGGGACGGCGGGCCAAGCCGGTTATCTCGGCTTCGAGACCCTGACTCTGGCGCCCATCGACCGCGCGCTGATCGATACCACTCTTCTGAACGAAAACGAGATCGCCTGGCTCGACGCCTATCACGCGCGGGTATTCGAAGCCTTGTCGGAACGGCTGCCGGCGCCGGTCGCGTCGTGGCTGGAAACGGCGACGGGACCGCTCGGTTGATCCGGCACCTCATACAGATAGACCGGGCTTTGATAGATGTCGTCGGCGATGACCGTATCCGCCGGTCGCCAGCCCGGCAGTTGAAAGGTGTGGCTCAGTACCAGGGTGCCGGGGCGCATCTCGGCCGCCAGTTTCGGCGCCAGCTTACGCATCTGCGGCCCGGCCAGGTAGCAGACCACCAGTGCCGCGCCGGAAAGATCGCGCTTCATGAAATCCGCATATCGGAAGCGGAGGTTCCGGGGGCCGCGCGCGCAACGCAGGCGCGATGCCAGCCACGGCAGCGGCGAGGCCTCAAGGCCCTCGACGGCATGTTTCGGATAGACCCTGGCCAGCGAGATGGCGAGCCCGCCCCAGCCCGACCCGAGCTCATAGACCGTGCCGTCCGGCAGCCGGCGCGGCAGCAAGCGGAAAATGGCCCGCATGACCCTGGGGCCGGTCGGTGTCGGCGGGCTGGTGTTCGCCAGGGTAAAAACGAAAATCAGGGCGATGACGCCAAGCCCCGCGAACAGCGCGATGATTTCGGCCGTCATGTGCCGGTCAGCTTTTTCTGGCAACGGTTGTCATATGGAAGAATGTAGATAAAATCCCGGCCAGAATCGACTGGCACGGACCGGACGGACCCCCATGGCATTGTTTGGCATCGGCAGTAAGAAGAAGAAGCGCAAGCCCCTGGGCCCACCCCAGGATCCCAAGTGGATCCACGGCGAGGGCGGCAGGTTCCCGCGCTTTCTCGACCTCGACCCCGAAGCGGCGGGGCTGGAGGGTAAATCGGGCGTGTTCGTCATCTGGCATACGGGCGTGCAACCGGGTTGGGTTTACATCGGTCACAGCGCCAACCTGGCCAAGACGTTTTTCGCGCTCGGCGATAACAAGGAGATCCTGGAATACCGGGACCGCGGCGCGCTTTACGTGTCGTGGAGCTACATTCGCGACGAACTGCAGCCCGGCGTCGCCACCTATCTGGCCCTGGCGCTGAAACCGAAAGTCGACAACCCGCAGATCAAATCCGAGGACCAGGTCGACCTGGTCCCTGTCTTCCCGCCGGGCATGGTGCCGAAGGACCATAAGAACGGCGCCTGAGCCGCCTTGAGCGACCTCGGGGCGCGTCAGGCGGCGTCCTGTCCCGCGCCGTCGACGATGTCCGCGATTTCGCCCATGATGGCGTTCAGATCGAAGTCCTTCGGCGTGTAGACCCTGGCGACGCCGGCGGCCCGGAGCGTCACGGCGTCGTCTTCGGGGATGATGCCGCCGGCGACCACCGGCACGTCGCCCAAGCCCGCCGCGCGGAGGCGCTCCATGATTTCCGAGACCAGCGGCACGTGCGAGCCCGACAGGATCGAAAGGCCGATCACGTGCACGCCTTCCTGCTGGGCGGCGGCGACGATCTCCTCGGGCGTCAGGCGGATGCCTTCGTAGACGACCTCCATGCCGGCATCCCGCGCGCGCACGGCGATCTGCTCGGCGCCGTTGGAGTGCCCGTCGAGCCCTGGTTTGCCGACCAGCATCTTGATCGGCCGGCCGAGCTTGGCCGAGACCGCATCGACGCGTTGGCGCAATTGGTCGAGCGCCGCCACCGATTGCGCGCTGGCGCCGCCGACGCCGGTGGGCGCGCGGTATTCGCCGAAGACCGAGCGCAGCACGGTGCCCCACTCGCCGGTGGTGACACCCGCGTGCGCGCAGGCGATGGAGGCTTCCATGATGTTGCCGCCCTCGCGCGCCGTCCGCTCCAGGGCGTCGAGAGCTGTCTTGGCGGCGGCGCCGTCGCGCCCGTCGCGCCACGATTGCAGCGCCGCGATCTGGCGTTCCTCGACCGCTGGATCGACGGCCAGGAAGGCGTCCGAACCGGCGCCACCGGCCAGCGGCGACGGCTCGCCCTCGGTGAACTTGTTGACGCCGACGACGATCTGTTCGCCAGCCTCGATGGCGGCCAGGCGCTTGGCGTTGCTCTCCACCAGCCGGCGCTTCATGTAGCTCGTATCGACGGCGGCCACCGCGCCGCCCATGGCGTCGATGGCGGCCAGCTCGGCGCGCGCCGCTTGCTTCAATTCCTCGACCTTGGCCTCGACCACATGCGAGCCGTCGAAGATGTCGGCGTATTGCAGCAGGTCGGTCTCATAGGCGACGATCTGCTGCAGGCGCAGCGACCACTGCTGGTCCCAGGGGCGCGGCAGGCCGAGCGCCTCGTTCCAGGCCGGCAACTGCACGGCGCGGGCGCGCGCGTCCTTCGACAACGTCACCGCCAGCATTTCCAACAGGATGCGGTAGACGTTGTTCTCCGGCTGCTGTTCGGTGAGGCCCAGCGAGTTGACCTGCACGCCGTAACGGAAGCGGCGCATCTTTTCGTCCTCGACGCCGTAGCGCTCAGCCGTGATCTCGTCCCAGAGGTCGGTGAAGGCGCGCATCTTGCACATCTCTGTGATGAACTTGATGCCGGCGTTGACGAAGAAGCTGATGCGCCCGACGACGCGCGGAAAATCGGCCGCCGGCACCTGCCCCGATGCCTTGACCTCGTCGAGGATGGCGACGGCGGTGGCGAGCGCGAAGGCCAGCTCCTGTTCCGGCGTCGCACCGGCTTCCTGCAGGTGATAGGAGCAGACGTTGACCGGATTCCATTTCGGCAGTTCGGTGTAGGTGAAGCTGATGACGTCGGCGATCAGCTTCAGGCTCGGCGCCGGCGGGAAGATATAGGTGCCGCGCGAGAGGTATTCCTTGATGACGTCGTTCTGGGTGGTGCCGGCAAGCGACTTGCGATCCGCGCCCTGGCGCTCGGCGGCGGCGATGTAGAGCGCCAACAACCAGGCCGCCGGCGCGTTGATGGTCATCGAGGTGTTCATCTCGGCCAGCGGAATGCCGTCGAACAACTGTTGCATGTCCCCCAGGTGGCCGATCGGCACGCCGACCTTGCCGACCTCGCCCCGGGCCAGCGGGTGGTCGGAATCGTAGCCGGTCTGGGTCGGCAGATCGAAGGCAACGCTGAGGCCGGTTTGGCCGCGCGCAAGATTCTTTCGGTAAAGCGCGTTCGATTCGGCCGCCGACGAATGGCCGGAATAGGTGCGGAAAAGCCACGGCCGGTCCGACATATTCGGATTTCGAGATGTTGCGTTTGCTAATTTTTCCGTCATCTGCCGCTTCCTGTTCGACGAGTCTGAATTGATAACTTATTGAAATTAAGTCATTTTCCACGAAATATTATTTCGTTTTTAACTAAAACTACGAAACTTATAAATTGTGCGTTGCGGAAACCTACACGACCGTCTAAGACGAAGCCAGCCAATTTTCGGGGCCGACAACGGCCCGCCAGCAGAAGGAGCCCACCATGACCGAAGCCGCTGAAGTCGTCGAGTTGATGCCCGGCCTGGAGAAGAAGGACCTCTACGATCTGGGTGAAATCCCGCCCTTGGGGCACGTTCCGGCGAACATGTACGCTTGGGCCATCCGCCGCGAGCGGCACGGCGATCCGGACACCGCCATGCAGGTGGAAGTGGTGGAAACGCCGACGCTCGACAGCCACGACGTGCTGGTCATGGTGATGGCCGCTGGTGTCAACTACAACGGCGTCTGGGCGGCGTTGGGCACGCCGATTTCGCCCTTCGACTACCACAAGGCCGAGTATCACATCGCCGGTTCCGATGCCGCCGGCATCGTCTGGGCCGTCGGTGACAAGGTGACGCGCTTCCGTGTCGGCGACGAGGTCGTCGTGCACTGCAACCAGGACGACGGCGACGATGAGGAGTGCAACGGCGGCGATCCCATGTACTCCACTTCGCAACGGATCTGGGGCTATGAGACGCCGGACGGATCGTTCGCACAGTTCGCCCGCGTGCAGACGCAGCAGTGCATGCCGCGTCCCAAGCACCTGACCTGGGAAGAGAGCGCGTGCTACACCCTGACGCTTGCGACCGCCTACCGCATGCTGTTCGGCCACCGCCCGCACATCCTGCGGCCGGGCCACAACGTGCTGGTGTGGGGCGCTTCGGGCGGCCTGGGCTCGATGGCCATTCAGCTCTGCGCCGTTTCCGGCGCCAACGCCATCGGCGTGATTTCGGACGAGGACAAGCGCGATTTCGTCATGGGTCTCGGCGCCAAGGGCGTCATCAACCGCAAGGACTTCAACTGCTGGGGCCAACTGCCGCCGGTCAACGGCGAGGGTTTCGGCGACTACATGAAAGAGACCCGCAAGTTCGGCAAGGCGATCTGGGAGATCACCGGCAAGGGCAACGACGTGGATTTCGTCTTCGAACACCCGGGCGAAGCCACCTTCCCGGTCAGTTGCAACGTGGTCAAGCGCGGCGGCATGGTCGTCTTCTGTGCCGGCACAACGGGCTACAACCTGACCATGGACGCGCGCTTCGTGTGGATGCGCCAAAAGCGCATCCAGGGCAGCCACTTCGCCAACCTGAAACAGGCGTCGCAGGCCAACCAACTGGTCATCGAGCGCCGCCTCGATCCCTGCATGTCGGAAGTGTTCTCCTGGGACGATATCCCGGAAGCGCACATGAAGATGCTGCGCAACCAGCACAAGCCTGGCAACATGGCGGTCATGGTGCAGGCCGTGAAACCGGGCCGGCGCACGCTGGAAGATTGCATCGAGGGCTGAGCCCCCGACGCCAAGACGATACTGGGAGACCAACACATGGACGGGTCGCTGATCGGCGAGAACCCCTTGCTCGACAATCTTTTCGCCACCTGTGAAGAGGCGCTTTCGGCGGCCGACGAGATCGTCGTCGCCGCCCGCCAGGGCCTCGCCGGCAAGGTCATGCGTGACGGCCGCGTCGACGGCGCGCTCCTGGAGACCGAGCAATTCGCCGCGCACGGCTTCGCCTGGCTCAACACCTATGCCGCCGGCATCCGCCACATGCTCGACTGGGGCCGCCGGCTGGAAGCGGAGAGCAAGCTGGGCGAGCTCGAGCAGCTCATGGTGCAGGCCGCCTTCGGCGAATACCTGAACCAGATCTGCGGCGGCATCGCCATCTCCCAGGTGGAGGTGGTGCGGCTTTCCGACATCGGCGTTTCGAACGAGCAACTGCACGCGGCCTGCAACGACGCCATGGGCAAGCTGATGGCGGCGGGCAACACCAACGCGGTGCGCGCCCGCATCGGCCAGCTGATCGCCGACGGCCACTACGGCGAGCTCGGCCTTGGCGACGAGACCCTCGACATGATCCGCGACCAGTTCCGCCGCTTCGTCGACGAGCAGGTCATGCCCGATGCCCACGAGTGGCACCTGGCCGACGACTTCATCCCCATGCCGGTGGTCGAGCAGATGGCCGAGCTCGGCGTCTTCGGCTTGACCGTGCCGGAGGAATTCGGCGGGCTCGGGCTGGGCAAAATCTCCATGTGCCTGGTCACCGAGGAACTGTCGCGTGGCTACATCGGCGTCGGTTCCTTGGGCACGCGCTCGGAAATCGCCGCCGAACTGATCCGGCTCGGCGGCACGGAGGCGCAGAAGCAGCACTACCTGCCGAAGATCGCGTCGGGCGAGATTCTGCCGACCGCCGTCTTCACCGAACCCAATACCGGCTCCGATCTCGCCAGCTTGCGCACCCGCGCCGAGAAGGATGGCGACGTCTACAAGGTGAAGGGTAACAAGACCTGGATCACCCACGCCGCGCGCACCGACATGATGACGCTGTTGGCCCGCACCAACCCGGACGAACCCGGCTACAAGGGGCTTTCCATGTTCCTGGCCGAGAAGCCGCGCTCGGACGATCCGGAAAACCCGTTCCCCGCCGACGGCATGTCCGGCGGCGAGATCGAGGTGCTCGGCTACCGCGGCATGAAGGAATACGAGATCGGCTTCGACGGTTTCGAGATTCCCGGGGGACAGTTGCTCGGCGGCGAGGAGGGCCAGGGCTTCAAGCAGCTCATGGCGACATTCGAATCGGCCCGTATCCAGACCGCCGCGCGCGCCGTCGGCGTGGCGCAGAACGCCATGGAACTGGGCATGGCCTACGCCCAGGAACGCATCCAGTTCGGCAAGCCGATCTTTGAGTTCCCGCGCGTCTTCGGCAAGCTCGCCTGGATGGCCGTCGAGACCATGATCGCCCGCCAGCTCACCTACGACGCGGCGCGGGAGAAGGATTCCGACCGCCGCTGCGACATCGAGGCCGGCATGGCGAAGCTCTTGGCCGCCCGCGTCGCCTGGTCCAACGCCGACAACGCCCTGCAGATCCATGGCGGCAACGGCTACGCGCTGGAATACCCGATTTCCCGGGTCCTTTGCGATGCGCGTATCCTCAACATCTTCGAAGGCGCGGCGGAGATTCAGAGCCACGTCATCGCGCGGGGATTGTTGTCGGGCCGTAACTAAAGGGCTGCGCAGCTATTCCCCCGTCGCCAACTGGCGTTTCAACATGACCATGATCGTCTCGACCTCGCCGGCATCGATGCGCCCGTGGTTTGCCAGAAAGGTTTCGATGTCGCGTCCCGTGTAACGCCCGGTGACCCGTCCGCCTTTCGTGATCAATTCGCGCCGGGCGAAAAGCACGGCCCGGTCGTGGCAGATACGGCAACGCTCCTGAAACAGCCCGCCGCCGTCAAAAATCGCGGTCAGGTGGGCGACCATCTCCTGCGCTTGGGAAGCGTCAAGCCGGCCGTGACCGCGCGCCATAAAGGTACCGAGCGCGACGCCGCTATTGCGGCCAACGATGTCGCCGCCCCGGCGCTCGAGGCTTTTCCGGACAAAATCGCGCGCATGCGCCACGTGGCAACCGCCGCAGTGGCGCTCGTACAATAGATGCGGATCGATATCCTGAGCCCTCGCGCCCGCCGCAAAAACGGCCGCGACTGAATTCACAATCAGGAAAACCGCCATCAGCCATCGCGAAAACATGGAACATGCTTCTGCTTTGTCACATCGCCAGAGGATCATAACGTCATCCCGCGGCGTCGCATTGATTTTGGTCACAATCACCGGTGCTTCGTCATCGTCGTCATTGTCGGCTTGCCGGATTGCGTCAATAACGATACGATACGTTTCGTTTATGAATTGGCTAAAACAAACATCATGGCACGACCGCGTTCCCCGGATACCGACCAGCGCATCTTCGCCGCCGCCGCCAAGTTGGTGGCCGAGCACGGCTACGCCGATACCGCCCTCGAAGCGGTGGCGCGCGAGGCCGGCGTCGGCAAGACCACGCTCTACCGGCGCTGGCCGTCGAAGCCGGCGTTGATGGCGGCCTGCTACGCGCATCTGGTGCCGGCCGGCGATTTCGGTGCCGACACCGGTTCCTTCGCCGGCGATTTGACGCATCTGCTCGGGCACCTGTTCCGGCGCTACCGCGCCACGCCGGCGGCGAGGATCCTGGCCGGTCTCATTGCCCGTGCGCAGGACAATCCGGAAACCCTGACGGCGCTCCATGGCGGCATCATCGAGGGCCGGCGCGACATCATCACCGAGGCCGCCAGGCGCGCGCTCGGGCGCGGCGAACGGCTCCAGGTGGCGACGCCGGAACAGGCCAACGATCTTGTCGTCGCGCTGGTCTGGCACCGGCTGCTGACCGATCCCAACGGCCTTGATGACGCCTACGCCGATCATATCGTCCGCACCCTCCTGGCAAAGGAGACTTCGTCATGACCGACGTCACCTTCAGCGACTACCGGCCGGGCGGGCTCGCCAGCCTGTGCGCGCTGCAATCCGCCTACTACGCCCGCGACTGGGGTTTCGACCACCGCTACGAGGGCGTCGTCGTCGCCGACATGGGGGAATTCCTGGCCCGCTACGACCCCGAATGGGATTTCATCCGCCTTGCGCTGCTGGACGGCCGCGTCGCCGGTGGTATCGTCATCGACAGCCTGGACCGCAAGCTGGCGCAGTTGCACTGGTTCATTCTTTCCGACGAATTGCGCGGGCGGGGCGTCGGCGGGCAATTGATCGGCGCGGCGATGGATTTCGTCCGGGAAAAGGACTTTCCAGGCGTCTACCTCACCACCTTCCAGGGGCTCGACGCAGCGCGGCGGCTGTATGAGAAAGCCGGCTTCACCCTGACAGAGGAACAGGAAGCCGCCACCTGGGGCCGCAGCGTCATGGAGCAAAGGTTCGACTGGAAAGCCCGACCGGCCTAGGATGCCGGCGCCAATTCCTGGAGGCTTCACATGAGCGGGCGAACACCGACACTGCACCTGCTTTGCGGCAAGATCGCCGCCGGCAAGTCGACCCTGGCGGCCGAGCTGTCCGCGAAAACCGAGACCGTTCTCCTCGCCGAGGACCGGTGGCTGGCGGCCCTCTATCCCGGAGAGATCCACGACATCCAGGATTACGCCCGCTGCTCGGCCCGCCTGCGCGATGTGATCGGTGAGCATGTGGAAGCCTTGCTGCGTGCCGGACTTTCCGTGGTGCTCGACTTCCCCGCCAACAGGCTGGACAGCCGGCGCTGGATGATGGGGATCGTGGAGCGCGCCGGCGCCGCGCACGTGCTGCATTATCTCGACGTCCCGGACGCGGTCTGCAAGGAGCGCCTGCGCCGGCGCAACCAGGCCGGGGATCACGCCTTCCAGGCGAGCGAGGCGGATTTCGACATGTTCACCCGATACTTCCAGCCGCCGACGGCTGCGGAGGGTTTCAACATCCTGGTCCATCGGCCGCAATCGCGGGGATGACGACGCGCCGGTTTCCGGGTATTGATGATGCCCCCACACCCGAACACCGGAGCCGTCATGACCGATACTTCCCTGCCCAAAACCCTGCTGCAACTGGCCGGTGCCGACCTTTCGCCCGCCGGCTGGGACGAAAGCGCCCTGGTGCTGATCGATTGCCAGAACGAATACGTCACGGGCGCGGTGCCGCTGGCTGGGGTCGAGGCGGCGCTTTTGGAATGCCGGGCGCTGCTGGCGGCGGCGCGCGACAAGGGCGCGCCGGTGATCCACATCCGCCACAAGGGCCAGCCCGGCGGCGCCTTCGACTGGGAGCAGCCGAGGGGCGCCATCTGTGACGCCGTCGCGGCGCTCGACGGCGAGGCGGTGATCGGCAAGACCCTGCCCAATTCCTTCGCCGGCACCGAACTGGACGAGACCCTCAAGGCCAACGGCCGCAAGAAGCTCGTGGTCGCCGGCTTCATGACCCACATGTGCGTCAGCGCCACGGTGCGTTCCGCCCTCGATCACGGTTATTTCTCCACCGTCGTCGATGCCGCCTGCGCCACCCGCGATTTGCCGGACGGGCGGGGCGGCGTGGTTGCCGCCGCCGACCTGCACCGCGCCGAACTGGCGGCGCTGGCCGACCGCTTCTGCGTGGTGGCGGCGACGGCCAAGGAGATTTCCTGACCATGCCGGCGGGCACGCTGACGCCGGAGATTCGCGACTTTCCCGTGACCCCGGTGGTCGGGCTGGAACAACAGTTCCAGCGCGAGACCCTCGGCGATATCGCCGGGCTCTGGACACGGCTCCGCGACCGTGCCGACGAAATCGAGAGCGCCATCCCTTATGCGGACGGTGGTGCTTCCTTCGGCATCTTTTCCGTAACGGCGCCGCCGGCGGGCGACATCATCTACTTGGCGGCGACCCAGGTGCGCGATCTTTCGGCTGTTCCCGACGGCATGGTCGGGCGGGAAATTGGCGGCGGGCAGGCGGCGGTGTTCACGATTCGCCTGGAACCCGGCCCCATCGGCCCGCAGGTTGGGGCCGCCTACGACGCCATCTGGCGGCATTGGCTGCCGGCCTCGGACTACGTTCCCGCCGCCCAGCACGATATCGAACGATACGACCGGCGTTTCGACCCGGCGACCATGACCGGTGAACTGGAACTGATCATGCCGGTCAAGCGGCGGGAGGGCTGAATGACGGCGCTCCGGGCCTGTTTCATCGGCGATTCCATCACCAACGGCACCGGTGACGCCCGGATGCTGGGCTGGCCCGGCTATCTCTGCCAGGCCGAGGTCGCGGCCGGCCACGACATGACCGACTACAACCTGGGCATTCGCGGCAACACGTCGGACGACATCGCGGCCCGCTGGCGCGCCGAGGTCGAAGCCCGGTTGCCGGCTTCGGGACTCAACTGCGCCATCGTCTTCAACTTCGGCCTCAACGACGCCACCGAACAGGAAGGCACCATGCGGGTGCCGCTCTCGGCCAGCATCAAGAACGCGCGCGCCATGCTCGGCGCCGCCAAGGCCATGCACCCGACACTCTGGGTCGGGCCGTCGCCGGTGGATGACGCGCGCATGCCGCTGACCACCCAGGAAGGTTTCATCCGCGACAAGCGCAACGCCCGGAGCGCCGACTACAACCTGGCCTTCCGGGCGCTGGCCGATGAGCTCGCGGTGCCCTACCTCGACATGATGTCGGCGCTGATCAACGATCCCGGCTGGCCGGAAATGCTCGACGACGGCCTGCATCCGCTGGCCCAAGGCCATGAACGCATGGCCGCCATCGTCGGCGCCTGGCCCGCCTGGCGGGCGTTGCTGGACTGAAGGGAGGGAAACATGCTGATCCTCAAACCCAACTGCGAATGCTGCGATACGGACCTGCCGCCCGATTCCGAACAGGCGCGCATCTGCTCCTACGAGTGCACCTTCTGCGCCGATTGCGCCGAGGGGCATTTCGCCGGCATCTGCCCCAACTGCGGCGGCGAACTGCTGCGCCGCCCGATCCGCCCGGCGAACATGCTGGCCAAGCACCCGGCGTCGGCGGAGCGGGTGCTTAAAGACCACGCCGGCTGCGCCGAAAAGCGCGCATAGCGAGCTTCCGCGCCTCGTTCAGGACCAGCACGCTGGCCGCCACCGAGACCGCCAGGGCCCAGTCGGTAGCGGTCAGGTCGGTGGTGTGGAACACCGACTGCGCCGGTCCCCAGTGCACCACCAGCACCTGCAGCCCGACGGTGACGGCAAGCGACAGCCAGAGCCAGCGGTTCAAGAAGAACTGCCGGTTGAAGGCGCTGATGCGCTCGGCGCGGGCGTTGAAGGCGTTGAACACCTGGAACAGCACGAAGGTGGTGAAAGCCAGGGTCAGCGCCTGTTGTTCGCCGCGGACCAGCGCCCACTGGAACAGCGCCAGCGTCCCCGCCGCCATCACCAGGCCGAGTCCGAACAGCACCGTCAAGCGCCCGCCCGAAAGGATCTTGGCGCCGGACCGCCTGGGCGAATCCAGCATCAGGCCCGGCCGCCCGGGCTCGACGCCGAGGCTCATGGCCGGCGGGCCGTCCATGATGATGTTGATCCACAAGAGCTGGATGGCGGTGAACGGCGTCGGCAGGCCGAGCAGGCTGGCGCCCAGCACCGCCTGGATGGCGCCGATGTTGGTGGAGAGCTGGAAGCGCACGAACTTGACGATGTTCTCGTAAATCCCGCGCCCTTCCTCCACCGCATGCACGATGGTGGCGAAATTGTCGTCGGTGAGCACCATGGTCGCCGCTTCCTTGGTGACCTCGGTGCCGGTGCGGCCCATGGCGACGCCGATATCGGCCTGCTTCAGGGCCGGTGCGTCGTTGACGCCGTCGCCGGTCATGGCGACCACGTGGCCCTTGTCCTTGAGCGCGCGCACGATCCTGACCTTATGCTCCGGCGCCACGCGGGCGAACACGGCAATGCCCTCGACACGTTCGTCGAATTCTTCATCCGTGAGCGCGTCGATCTCGGCACCCCGCAGCACGTCGCCGGTGAGCCCCAGTTCGCGGGCGATGGCGGCGGCGGTCAGCACGTGGTCGCCGGTGATCATCTTGACTTGAATGCCGGCGCGGCGGCAGAGGGCGATGGCCTCCTTGGCCTCGGGCCTGGGCGGATCGACGATCCCCACCAGGCCGACGAAGGTAAGGTCCGACACGTGTTCGGCGACATCGCCGGCGGGGTCGAACCCGGCCGCCGGAATCTCCTTTTCCGCCAGCGCCAGCACGCGCATGGCGTCACCGGCCAGCGCCTCGTTCTCGGCGGCGATCTCGGCGCGGGTTTCATCGGTGAGCGGCTCGGCGCCGGCCGCCGTCAGCCGTTCGGCGCAAAGCCCGAGCAGCACGTCCGGCGCGCCCTTGACGCAAAGCCGCACCTTGTCGCCGGCATGGTGGAAGGTGGCCATGAACTTGCGCTCGGAATCGAACGGCACCTCGGCGATGCGCGGCTCGGCGCGCCGTGCCGCGTCGGCGTCGACGCCGCACTTGGCGGCCAGCGCCAGGAGCGCGCCTTCGGTCGGTTCGCCGATCAACTCTCCTGAACGAATGCGGCTTTCATTGGCGAGCGCCGCGGTCCGTGCCAGCGCTTCCAAGTCCGGCAGCGCGCCGCCGTCGCGGGCCTTCAATTCCCCCTCGGCGCCGTAGCCCTCGCCGCTGACGTCGAACTGGCGCCCTTGGGTGTAGACGCGCCTCGCGGTCATGCGGTTAAGCGTCAGCGTGCCGGTCTTGTCGGAACAGATCACCGTGGCGCAGCCCAGCGTCTCGACGGCGGCGAGCTTGCGCGCGATGGCGCGGTTCTGCGCCATCCGGTGCATGCCGATGCCGAGCGTCACGGTGACCACGGCGGGCAGCCCTTCCGGGATGGCGGCGACGGCGAGCGCGATGGAGGTCAGCACGATGTCGATCAAGGCCTCGCCGCGCAGCAGGCCCATGACGAAGATCACGGCGATGACGCCGCCGGCGATGGCGGTCAGCCGCTTGCCGAGGCCATCCAACTGGATTTGCAGCGGGGTCGGCCCGGGTTCCGCTTCCGCCAGCATGCCGCTCAGGCGCCCCATCTCGGTCGCCATGCCGGTGCCCGTCACCAGGAGCTCGCCGCGCCCGCGTGTGACGACGGTGTTCATGAACGCCATGGAGGTGCGCTCGGCAATCGGCGCCTCGGCGGGGGCGGGGTCGAGCGTCTTCGCCACCGGCAGCGATTCGCCCGAAAGCGCCGCCTCGTCGATCTCCAGCGCCACCGCCGCCGCCAGCCGGCCGTCGGCGGGAACCCGGTCACCGGCATCCAGCAGCACGACGTCCCCCGGCACCAGATCGCCTGTGGCGATCTCCTCGACATTGCCGCCGGATCGCCGTACCCGCGCCGTCGGCGACAGCATCTTCTTCAGGGCGTCGAGCGTCGCCTCGGCGCGCGATTCCTGCCAAAAGCCGAGAAACGCGTTGAAGGTCACCACCACCAGGATGACGATGGCGTCCTTCACATCACCGATGGCGCCGGCCAGCACCGCCGCGCCGATCAGCACCAGGATCAGCAGGCTTCTAAACTGATCCAGGAACAGGAGCCACTTCGACCTGGGCGGCGCCTCGGCCAGGCGGTTGGGGCCGTGGCGCTCCAGCCTGGCCGCCACCTCGCCGGCATCGAGCCCGGCATCCGCATCGACGCCAAGCCGATCCGCCGCCGCGCCCGGCATTAGCGCGTGCCAGTCCGGCTGCGGAGCATTGCCCATCATGGCGCGCCCGGCCCCGCCGGCTCAGGCCGGGGTCAGCACGTGCACCTTGCGGTCGGCGAGCATGTCTTTCACACGGGCCGCGTAGGCGGCCATGTGATCCGACGCCGCATGGGCCTTCAGGTGCGCGGGGCTTTCCCATTTCTCGACGACGACGAAGGTATCGGTGCCGAAGGCGTCGGGCGTGCGTTCGGCGTCCACCGTGGCGCCGTATTCGATGCAGCCGTCCTCGGCCAGGACGTTGGGGACGTTGGCGTTGAAATGCTCAAGCACGTCGGCGCGCTTGCCGGGTTTGGCGGTAATCACCGCCAGGACATGAACCATGGACATATTGGTGTCTCCTCTAGTCTCGAATGAATCCCTTGCGCACCGCGTCCGAGATCAGCCGACGGGCGCGCGCCCAGAGCGTTCCCGATCCTTCCGCGATGACCGAATTGACCGCCACCACCTGTTCCTCGCGGATGCCGTGTTCCTTCCAGGCCGCCCCCTCGGAGGCATAATTGAGCAGCATCGGCTGCAATCTGTCGAGCGCCCGGGCGAAGCGCGCTTCCGGCGTGTCGCCATCCTCGAACTCGTGCCAAAGCGCGCGCATGGCCGCACCCTGGTCGTCGGGCAGGATCGCCGCCAGCCGCTCGATTCCGGCGCGCTCCTGCTCGTGGTGTTGGGCGCGGGCGTCGGCGTCGTAGACGAAGACATCGCCGGCATCGACCTCGCCGAGATCGTGCAGCAGCATCATCAGCATCACCTTGGCCGCGTCGACCGGCTCGTCCGAATGTTCGGCCAGCAGCCAGGCGGCGAGCGCCACGTGCCAGCTATGCTCGGCACTGTTTTCGCGGCGATCCGTCTCCAGCACCGGCGAGCGGCGATCGACCCGCTTCAACGGCTCGATCGCCATCAGGTAGTCGAGCTGGCGCTCCAGGCGCGGGTTCGGATCGCCGGCCATGGCTAGCCCAGTTCCAACACCGTCGGCACGGTGATGCGCCCAGGCGCGGCGGATGCGATCTCGCCGCTGCCGAGATCGATGCAGTTTGCCAGCGCGCGGCCACCCAGTACCTCATCGGCGCCGACGCCGCCCGCCCCCGGCAACACCAGGAGCCGCGCCCGGCCGGCGCTCTCCAACGTCAGCACCCGGGCCCCGTCCACTTCCGCCGCATCGCCCGCCAAGGCCCAACCGCCTTCGCCGAACAGCCCGACCAGGTTGCCGACCACGTGGCTGCCGAGCTTCGGGTTGAAGCGCCGGTCGACGAGGCCCGAGCGCGCGAAGTAGCTGCGCTCGATATCGTCGAAGGTGTCGAGCACCGTCTCGACGTTGTCCAGGCCGAGGCCGACGGCCACCGTTTCGGCGAAGCGGTTGACGTTGGCTGCGTCGTCCTGGAAGGCCTCCCAGGGGCTGCCGGAATTGGACTTCACGTAAAGACACGCGGTGCGGTCCAGGCGCTGGGCGACACCCGATGCCCGCATGGCCGCGGTGAGAGGTTCCACGTCGCGCATGACATTGAACATGACGCCCGAAACGGCCGCCGATTCCGCATTGGCATCGAAGAAGGCCTGCAACTCGTCGGCCTCGTCCAAGGTGAAACCGTGGTTGATCAGGTGGTTGTAGCGTCCGCCGGTATACTTGTTGGTGTCCTTGCGATTGACGCGCGAGAGATAGATGGGAAGGCCGGTTTCGGCGGCCAGCAGCGAGATCTCCTTGATGCGTTCCCCCGCCTTCTCCCAGTTGATGACGATCTCCAGGCGGTGCACGAGCTCCGCGTGGTCGCGCAGGAAGGCGTGCGTGCCGGCCTCGGGCACGCCGTAGCTGTGCACGTGGAACAGATGCCCGGCGCCGGCCATGATCTTCATGCGCCGGCGGGTCTTCTCGTCCATCAGGTCCTGCAGCGGCACGCGCATGCGCTTGATACCCATCTCCCACATGGCCAGCACCGGATAGTCGTTGCGCGCCAGCTTGCGTTCGAACTCGTCGACGCCGCCCGACGGCGCCACCACCAGTTCCTCGGCCCAGGCGTGGCGCATGTCGAGCGCCACGGTGGTGACGGCGCTCTCCTTGGTCTGCGGCACAGATACGCGTTCCGAGGGCGCCGGCAACTGGGCGCCCGGTTCCAACGTGCGGCCGTAGGTGCGGACGTTCTCGACCACGTGGCCCTGCTCGTAGACGCGGACGATGAAGTAGCCGAGCTTCGGCTCGTCGTTGCGGCCGAACTGGTCGCCGGGCTCGATCCGGTACATCTCGGAATAGTCCTGACGCACGAAGGCGGTGGAGGGCAGGATGTACATCTCCGTCTCGCCCAGCAGGTCGTACCAGAAATTGTGCACGTGCCCACAGAACAAACCTTCCGGCTTGTAGCGCTTCAACAGCTCCATCAGCCAGGTGCGGCCGGGCTCGTCGATATTGTCGTAGCTGCCGTGCTCGTCGGGGTTGGAGACGTAGGGCGGATAGTGGATGCAGACGAAGGTGCGTTTGCCCGCGTGCTCGGCGAAGTCCAATTCCAGCCAGGCCTTCTGTTCGGCCTCGGCCTTGAGGCCCGAATTGATGATCTGGGCGTTGATGACGACGATGTGCAGGCCATTGGCGTCGAAGGAATAATAGTGGGCGCCGAAATGCCGCTCATAGAGCTCCAGGCCCTCTTCGTTGACCGTGCCGGCCGGCATCCAGGAGACCGGCTTGTCGCCGACGTCGTGGTTGCCGGAAACCAGGTGCAGCGGCGCGTTCAGGTCCGCCATCAGCGTCTTGAAGTGCCCCGCCGCGTCCTCATAGGTGGGCAGTTCCGGCACCGGGTTGACGATGTCGCCCAGGTGCACGACGAACTCCGGCGCCAATTGGTTCAGCTCCGCCACCACCCGGCGCGTGCGCGCATTGGCCAGCGCGTTGCAGGGATAGGGCGAGGAGGAATAGTCCTCCTTCTGATTCATGTGCGTGTCGGCGATGACGGCGAAGGTGAAAAGGTGGTCGCCTGAAATGGGCATGTCTGTTCCTCCCGGCTCTCAATCGGCCGCCAGTTTGACGCCTCGGCGCCCCATTGCAACCAGAACACCACCGGTTTTCGCCAAGCGGAACAGGAAATCCGCCGGGTCCGGCGACACCCGCGGTTCGGGCGGCCCGCGCAGGCGCCTGATTTGCCGCGAAACGGCGCCGGCGATGTCCGTGTAAGCCGTTGATTTCATGTCGGTCCAAGTTTTTCTGACGAAACGAAGCCAATGATCGGGGGCCTGGCGTCGTCCGCGCGCCGGCGGGGGCCGATCCGCCGCGTGCCTTTCCCTCGCCGCCGGGGCGGCGGGAGGTTTGGAACGCCGCCGGCGCAGCGCCTGGCGGCGCTCGAGGATCGAGAGGAAGCGTTCGAACACCCGTTGCAGCCGGTGCTCGACGGCGCCGATGCGGTCGAGCACCCGGACCTGGCGCTTGGCGTCCAGCGCCAAGCGCGCCGCGTCGTAGCCGTTGGCGGTGAGCACCAGGGCCTCGG